>ERZ778517.276-NODE-276-length-59954-cov-8.001402_pt1 | contig 59954 bp, 47 predicted proteins | sample MGYA00510341_ERZ778517 | MGnify/ENA primary metagenome ERZ778517 (study PRJEB29527, sample SAMN07138964) | mouse gut metagenome | material: feces | host: mouse | place: China:Nanjing | collected 2016-01-25 ...
TAATGCCATAGCTTATTAGGGCATTTTCTTGACGCTACGTTCCACTCACGCTAAAAATGCCCTAATAAGCCACAGGGGTAAACCCCTTTGGAATCCCCGGCGGCACCTCTGATGCCGTTGGAAGCACTAACACTCAAAACCGTTACGCATGGGATACGCCGTACTACATCTGGAAAAGGCAGCCGGAACGGATTCCGGCATGTCAGCACACATCGAACGAACTATCACACCCAAAAACGCAGACCCGACACGCACTCACCTGAACCGCGAACTTGTCCGGTTTCCCGACGGGGTACAAAACCGGACGGAAGCCATACAGTACAGACTGGACTCCGCCAACCTGAAACGGAAAATCGGCAAGAACCAAGTCCGTGCTATCCGCGCATTACTGACGGGCAGCCCCGAGGATATGAAACACATTCAAACGCAGGGAAGGCTGGACGATTGGTGCAATGATAATCTCAAATGGCTACACGATACATTCGGAAAGGAGAATGTTGTTTCTGCCGTCCTTCACATGGACGAAACAACACCCCATATACACGCCACCTTAATACCTATCGTTACGGGGGAAAGAAGAAAAGCCAAAAGCAAACAGGATGACGGGAAACGAAAATACAGGAAGAAAGACTCCTCTGCCTACCGTCTATGTGCCGATGATGTTATGACACGCGTAAACCTCAAATCTTATCAGGACAGTTATGCCCAATGTATGCAGCGATACGGACTAAAAAGGGGTATTGACGGGTCAGAAGCTAAACACATGACCAATTCGCAATATTACCGAGATTTACTGAACCAATCCGAAAGTATCCAGGAGGATATTAAAAATCTTTCATCAGAAAGGGAACAAGCTGAAAAGGAACTTTCACAAATAAAAAGTGAAATAAAGACCAATGAATTAAAAAGTGAAGTGGTAAATGTCACAGCAAAGGCGGCGAAACGCGTCAGTTCCTTATTCGACAACAAGGAAGTCCGGCAAAAGGAGCAGGAGATAAAAGCCCTTACGGATGAAAATAACAACTTGAAAAAAGAAATCAGCCGATTAAATAACCATATACAGAAAATAGAGAAAGAACACAAGGAAGAAAGGGAGAAGTTGAAAAGTACATTGGATAAAATATTCTTCTTATTCCCTATTATAAAAGAATGGTTAAGAATTGAGGGATTGTGCCGCATCATTGGTTTCGGCAAAGACATCATAAAGGAACTGCTACACCGCAAAACCGTCACGTTCTCCGGTTCGCTCTATTCCCCCGAATTTCAAAAGCACTTTTCTGCCGAACATTCAACTGCAAAAGTCAAACCCCACCCCGAAGAACGCGAAAAACTCCTGCTAACAATTGATGGGGTAAATGACACCGCGTGGTTCAGAAATAAGCGCACGGAGGTTTTGCAAAAGGTCGGGGTTAAGCAAAGGCAAACTCCAACTAAAAAAACATTGGCAGATATAAAATGAATTAGTCAAGACTTAATCTGACAGTTGCATATAAAATCAATGAGTTTTAATCGATTGTGATTTAGATAATTGAGCTATAATCTTTTTCTGAAGTTCAATTTCAATATTTGCCAATTTTACCTTCATTTTATAGTTTTCTGAATTTTTATTAGGTTCACTGTAAATATTTCTAAACCCATCAAGTATAAATTTCAGAACTTTATCCACATGTTCTTTTTCATTAAAATACCCTTGCTGTGTTAATAACTCAATATGAGATTTTATCGTCATTGATAACGTTGTTTTAAAAGCATATTTATCATGTAATTCTTTCGCTTGACTATATTGTACTGAAATAAAATAGAGGTAATAAACAACAGGAGAAAAGATTAAAAATCTGATATAAAAATTTAAATCAAAAGTATCATCTAATTTCCAACAGTTTAATCCTAATTGAAAAACAAACAACGCAAGAATGCCCCCAAAAAGCAGAATAGAAGTCAAAAAGATATATTTTCCCCATTTATCAATTTCTTTCTTAAGGGTATCTCTACGTTTCTCAAACTCACCACTAAGGCCTGTTTCACTTGCAATTTCATATATTTTTTGAATCTCAGATAAAGTTACTTTAGATGTTTCATGTAATTTATGTATTTTTTGGTTATTCGAATCTGATTCTTGTCTATATTTTTGAATATCCTTTGTAAGATTATCACATTCTGAGTGTAATTCTTTAATATTTTCACACTTCAATAAAATATCTTTATGAACCTCAGTAATTACTCTATATAAGTCATCTATCTTACCTTTATTTTGTTCTGAAGCTTTATGAAGTTTTTGAATAGCTGCTTCTATTTTCTTTAGCTCAGTTATTTTTGCTTTATAGTTCTTTCCTAATACTATAATTTCTTCATATTTAGAAGTACATTCAGCTTTTAATTCTTTAAATTTCTTAGCATCTTTCTCTGCATTATTAGCATTAGTTGTAAATTCTTTTTTTGTTATAGCATACTTTTCCGTTAATGGAAGATATTTATCTTGATAAAATTTATCTGCCTCTTTAAAATATCTTGTTATTTGGCTTTGGTCCTTTTTAAAAGCAGTTATAGCTATCCGTGTTCTCTCATTAATATCATTTAATTTTTCAATGAGAGCCTTGTATCCCTTATCATTAGATTTTATATTTTTAAAAAGCGTATCAGTTTCATGTAAAATTGAGGTTAAAGAATCTTTTATTGACCTAATTTCCTCTACTAACTGACTCGCTTGCTCTCTACGCTCCTCTAAAGATATTGTTGACATAAAATAGCTATTTTATCATGCATTTACCAAACACCCTGTTCTAATCACACATTCGCAATTAAATTGTAAAATTAACAAATATAAAAAAAAAAAAAAATTCTCACTATATTTGCCAATAAATGTCGTAAAACAACAGCAAAACACAGAAAACGGTTTGCTGCGAAATCGGTGGAGTTTGCAAAAGATACTTTTAAAACGCATTGATAATCTGAACGGTAAAAAAGGGGTTCAATCCCCGCCGAGTTCACGAAAGCAACAAGCAAAATAAAGCAAACTCCTGAAAATCAAGATTTTCAGGAGTTTTTCTTTATATAAATTTACCGGAATCCGGGCAAATCGAAGCAGTAAAAACAAATGAAATCGGTGGACTTTATTCCTTCTGGTTTTAGTCCACCGAATTAATTGTTATCCGTTGTATTAATTTTAACCCGTTAAAATTTAGTCGTATGGAACAGGATAAAATAATCTAAATGGGAAGAAAGCTATTTCCCCAACCGTTCTTCCACGAAAGCACGCAACTTCTCTGCACGGATATTCTTAGCCAGAATCCGATTATTTTCATCAAGGACTAAGATATACGGTACGGCATCCACATTGTACAATTTCACCACCTCACTTTTCCAGCCTTCCAGGTCGGACACATGAATCCACGGCATTCCGTCCTTTTTGATAGCCTGCGTCCAGGCGGCTTTGCGTTCATCAAGCGACACACTGATAACGGCCAGACCTTTATCCTTAAAATCGTTGTACAATTTCACCATATTGGGATTCTCCATCCGGCAAGGTCCGCACCACGAAGCCCAGAAATCAATGATTTTCAACTTTCCTTTCACACCATACAGCGATACCTGTTCGCCATCGGGCGTCGGCAGGGCGAAATCCGGTGCTTTGGCAGCAATCCCCACCTGCTCTATAGCAACAATACGAGCTGCCAGAATGCGTCCCGGAGCAGTCGTTTTCGCTTTCTCAGACAATGAAGCATACATCTGTTTCAAAGGTACCAGCTCATTGATGCGTTCCATCCCGATAGTTTGCAAATAGGCAGCCAGCACATTATCAGCATTCCGGCGGATAAGAGCATCCATTTTACCTTTGGCCTCCTGTTGTACTTTGTTCGCCTTCTCCTGCAACTCCTTCACCGTTTTAAAATGCTTCTGCGCACCCGCTTCCGCCATCTTCTGCTTCAAGGCACGCGTTTCGCCGTTGGCCCGCAGAACAATAGCCTGATAATCCAGATATGTCTGTTGCAACTTGCCACCACGAATATCACCCTGCCCATTGCGGGTAAGAGTAGCAACATAATTTTCTCCCGGCTCCAGCATCATCACAAATCCCCCCTCGTAACCTTCTACGACAAGATGTGCAACTACCGGTTCCGCCAATTCTCCGGCAAGAGAAAAAGTCTCTCCCGAAAATGCCGTACGCGCCAGCGTATCCATTCCCTCCGGAGTCTGTGTAAGCACCAACAAACAGCCCCTGTCCAGTTCAATTTTTCCCCCGATAGTGAACTGTTGTCCGCATACCGGCAAAGCCAGAAACAAAAAAGGAAATAAATATTTCAAGATATTTTTCATCATCATTTCAAAATTAAATACAGAGAGTGCCCGAAGGCACCCTCCTGCTCTATCGTATAAACCAATCCAAATCAATGGCAACAGCCACCTGCCAGGTATTTTTCAGAAAACTGTTGGTCTCCGGAAGCAAATAAGCAAAATCAGCACGGACATGACAAAGATTCACGCCGCATCCCACCGTTCCGTAACGCTGCATCCGGTTGTTCTCCTCTCCCCAATGATAACCGCCACGCACAAATACCTTATCACAGGCCGCATACTCCAAGCCGGCCGCCCATTCCCAACAGGTGTTGGGCAACACACGACAACCAGCATCCAATGTGCCCTGCAACCGATGCTTATCAAAGGCATGATTTATCATTCCGCCCACACTCACTTTAGCCGGTTGGTCGTATTTTCCATGTCCGTAGTCGATTTTAGTACCAAAATTAGCGGCCTGCAATCCTACCGCCCACAACGATTTCTCCGAACCAGCCAACGTATGACGGTAATACACACCCAAATCAAAAGCTGCGGCATTCGCTATGGCGTCCTTCTCCACACCGCTTAAATCGGAATGCACAAAACGGACTGTTGCGCCAACCGATAATCCTTTTACCAACTGACGGGCATACCCGGCCTCTACACTCCAATCCTTAGGGGTGAACGTTCCATTGTTTTCCAAAAGGTCAATCTCTGCGTGTTTAAAATAGCGGAAACCAGCAGTAATCCCCTGTTTATCATCAATATTATAATATCCGCCCACACCATGAAGGTCGTTACCTTCCGTCAATTCACGCATCCAGGGAGTAAAACTGTATCCGATTTCAGCTTTCTTGGCCGAAAATACACTCTTGGCAGCATTGCGCCACACAGAAAAAGCATTGGCCGAAGAGGCAACACCCGTATTTCCCATGCCGACACCCCGCACATCCGGCGTCAGATCCGGAAACTGCACAGCTCCCGCATTGCTTTGTCCGGATACCGCAAAGGCACCCAGAACAAGCAATGAAAATAAACTATATCTCAATTTATTCATGGTATTACAATTTTATAATATTCTTGGTTATCGTTTTATTATTGCAGGTCAGTCTCAAAACATAGTTTCCTCCATCCACTCCCGAAAGATCAAGAATGCCCGGCTCACTCAATGAGATCGTCATATTATCCCGAAGAACCAAATTACCGGATGTATCAAACAACTCTGCCTTTACCGCACCACTGAACGTCATACTGGCACGAACAGTCAATTTATCCACCACATTCGTTTCTATTTCCACCTCTTTGAATAATTCCGGCAAAAGTTTCACAGGTATCTGTACGGACGTCGAAAGATTCGACTCATCTGTCACCGTCAGTACGATAACATGATCCCCTGCTTTACAATTCCTATTATTCAATGAAAGCACTATCTTATCGCCATTCCGGGTGTGGGTAACCGAACCGGTAGGGTCGTCCACCATATAGGTCATCTCTTCACCATTGCGTTCCTCAACGGTGAATTCATACTCATCCCTGTCCCCGTAATAATAGATACCTGTTTGCGAAAAATCTTTGTCATAAGAAACAAAAGGCGGATAATTCACCTGCTCCGGTGTAATCTGCAAAGCCAACAACGCATTTACACATCCTACCCCCAGTTTACCTTCATATCCGGGATTATGTTCATACACCGGTTTCACTCCATGCAGCAGGCGATATTCAACATCATAAGGAGTAAAACCCGGTCCTCCGTATTTAGATACAATCAATGCTGCAACACCGGCCACAACAGGTGTCGCCATAGAGGTTCCCGCTGCATATCCGAACAAACTGTTATAATTCCAATTCTTAGCTTCCAACGTACTGTAAATACCTGTATTGCCTCCTTCGCCACCCGGAGCGGAAATATCCACCCAGGAACCATAATTGGAATAGGCAGCCTTCTTCATATCATGACGCAGTGCCGCCACAGCCATCACATTATCCAAAGAAGCCGGATAATATTCTTCCAGTTCCTGTCCTTCATTACCGGCAGAAGCCAATACAAGACCTCCACGCATCGGCCCCGTCTGATTTCCGTTTTCATCCATCCCCGCATAGGTCACAAAGTAATTTACAGCATCCTGCAACGCCTTGCGGTTGTTTTTATTGACTTTTACACTCCAACTGTTATTACAAATCACAGCACCATTATCAGCGGCATATTTTATAGCCGTTGGTCCACCACTGCTAAGGCAAGCCATCAACCGAACCCCATTCTGATTATTGTCCCCCCCCGCAATTCCGCAAACCGGCCAACCGTTATTATTTTTTGCCGCAATAATTCCTGCCACATGCGTACCGTGACCGTCTGCATCCTGCTGATTAGCCACGCCGTAACCATACACATCGTCCACATACCCGTTATTATCATTATCCACTCCGTCGGGCCAGTCATTGTAATTTACCCATAAATTAGGACGCAATTCCGCGTGCCCTACATCCACTTTCGTATCCACAACGGCGACAATCACCTCTTTTCTCCCCTTCTCAATTTCCCAAGCCTCAACCGCATCTATATCCGAAGATACTGCCAATGGTCCGAGTTCACGCTCCAAGTCAGAACCTGCATACTGCAAAAACCACTGCCGACCGAACCAAGGGTCATAGTAAGGAAATTGTACGGCATCAGCTGTAGGCAGACACACCGGTTCCACATCCGTTATTTCAGAAACGCCTGACAAAACACGAGCAGCCAAATCCAAATTGACTTCCTCATCAAAATAGATTTTATACCATAAATGCAAGCCGGCCTTCCGCGTACGTGCTTCAAATTTCCCGGCGTAAGGGAACAAACGCTCCACACGCACACCCCCTATACGATTGACAGCCTCTGTCAATTCGTTGTTATCCGTCTCCAACCCGGCAGCAGTAGGCGTTACCTCCAAATCTTGCGACAGCTCACGGAATTTGACTTGCAACTGGCCTTTTACATTACCCGCATAACCAGGAACAACCGAAAAATCATCCCGCGGTACCGTCACATTAAGTTCCTCTTTCTGGCAAGCTACAACCAGCAGAACCACCAACGTATATATTAACTTACTCTTTATCATAACATAATACGATTAATTAAAGTAAAACAAATATCCTGGATCGGACCAAAACCCGTAAATACGTGAACATCCTCCACATCACCGGCATTGCTCAGCACAACTTCATGTAATTCTCCTTCTGTTCCCTTATCAACGACAACACCCAAGAAACGCATAAAATCATTCTTTCCGACATTCGACCTTTCATTAATCCGGAATTTCAAACGGGTAATCGGTGCACCTGCGTCGTATAACTCCTCAGCCTCTCTTCCGGCCACATTATAACGGTACACTTTAGAACCCACTGTATAAAAAAATTGATTCTCAAAAGCCTGCGTCGTTGCGAACTTCGTAGTTTTATCAATGGTTAATTCCCCGATAGAATCCCGCGTAAACTTATTTCCATCAGAATCATAATGATAAGTCCAATAATACCCCGTTGACTGTTCCCTGACCAAGGCCAAGGCCACTCTTCCTTTATTATCTCCTTCCGGTAACACATTATCCAAACCTAACCAAACCACTTCTTTGTCCGTCCAATCATACTCTTTATCCTCCACCTCATAAACCGCACCATCACCTCCCGGAAGATACATGAACTTCTTCTGTTCATCATCCCAAATACAAACTACATTCGATTCTGATGACATAACCAGCTTGGAAGCACGGCACCCTCCCTTGACTAAACCCAGATAAGGGTCGAGAAATACTCCGTCATTACTAGTTGTGGTATAATAAAAATTATAATCTTTATCCACCAATAAAGGAATTCCACCCACAGGACTCCCATCCATACCATACCACAACTCATGGTCCTCGTTCTGTAACTTCTGTGAGAAAAGTTCCTTATTGGTTCTTTTTACCTGCATGGCAAAAGGATCCAGTGCCAATAAACTGTCTGCAGTAATTACATACATACATTCCGGAGCCGTATTATTCTTCAATCCCAGCGGAGAATAAATCAATCCGACAGCATCTTGGAAACGAGGAGCATTCCCCATATCAGTCCAGGCATTCTCCGTATAAACATAATGAAGTGAATCCGGATCTTCCACAGCCGAAATACGCCGCTCCGATTCCTCACCGTTTAATACAAGCCAGCTATCTATATAGGGATTCACTGTCCGCATAGTTAATGCGGCATAAGTACTCACATTCGTAGTTGCATCCGTCAGACAAAAACGAACAGCATAAGTCTTTGTCTTTTGGGCAGGAAAAGTGAGAGTCAGTTCTTTCGTAGTGACCGAATCGACTATCATCTCTCCGTCTTCACTATGTGAAACTACCCACAAATACTCCAGAGCATCCTCATTATTCAGCAGAGTTTGGGTCACGACAGGAGAAAAGACAACATCAAAATCAGTTGTTCGTACCTTAAAACGATAAGAACCATTATCACTTTCAGGCTGTATCACGAAACTTACCGTATTGATATCCTTGTAGTCATAGTTGCCTTTGTCGTCATAACATCCGAGCAATCCACCCAAAAGAAGAAAAATCAATATCAAAAATATATTTTTCATATTGTGAAATTTTATCAGTTAAAATTAAAAGGCAAATCGGGGTCATTCTTTTCGTTGTATTCCTTCAAAGCATCGGTTAACAATTTTTGGGCTTGGCTTTTCCCCATCATATAATCCCAAGAATCACCAAATCCGGGAATATTTCGGAACAAAACCCACAAAACAAACGTCTTTTTCGCATCGGAATATTCACCCCAAACATCTGAATACTTGTCCCAATAATACCATTTGCCATCGGTAACCGGGAAATCATTCACCAGTGTTTCACCCGTCTTCTGATTATACCACCCAACACAACAACGGAATACAGTAGCCCAATGTTCTCCTATTTTACTCGTCCACCATTGACCTCCTTGAAATTCATTAATGACATACTCGCAATATGCCTCTTTCTCTTCCGAGTACTCACCTAACAAATTAACATCCCACCAAGCCGGTTTAGAAGGAAAATCGGTAATCTCATTACCCGGGTGGCTTGCATTGTAACTTTTAATCTCGGCTGCTATCCGCGGTACAATATTGAGAACCACGGAACTGTTTCCGTCTTTCAAGATATTTATGTTGTACTCTCCCCATTGCATATTATTATTCAGCACGGCTTCCACCACGATATCCCGTTTCACCGACGAATAGGGTCCGAACAAGTCTTCAAAATACCCCCACCAGTCCGGTTTACCCTCATCTATAAACTCATAGTTCAAAGGTTCATTGGGATTTTCAATATTATGCCGGTCCAGAATTCTGCGCAATACGGACGATGCGTAATCCCAAGTCGTTTCCCCGATTTGATATTTACTCCTTGGGAAAAGATTCAGTACCACAAACTCCTGTTTATCCAACGTCCAATCTCCTAAAAAAGATTCCCTCCACCAAGTTGAACGTTCTGTATTTCTCGGGAAAGTAATCCCAGGTCGTTCCGTCTCGGCCAACTCTTCGCGAAACCGTAAATTCCACCATTCCAATTTCGAATTTGCCAGCAACTCTTCCTCTTTATCCCCGTAATTTTCTATCATCTCCTGAATAAATCCATATTTCTCTATGGAAAATTCTCCTAACCATTTGTCTTGGTCATCCCACCACACGTATTTCGGCATATTGGGAAAACTGAATTTCTTCTGCTCTTCTTCCGGAACAGAGGCATTAAACGCCTCCAACGCAGCCCGCAAATCGGCATTGTACAAATCCGTCCGCGACCACATGCGATAATTTGACCGGCTGAATAATTTGTTGCCAATAGTTACCATAAAGGCATATTTTTCCGGGTCAAATTCCCCCAACCATTCTTCCCGGTAACGCCAATCGGCAGGTTCATCATAACGGTCCGATATATTCAACCGATATACAGAACACTCTTCCGCTCCTTTCTCAAAGAACGCATCGTCTCCCTCCGAATCTATCGCTACACCTATAGTGTAATTTCCCCTGCCTTTCGGACGCAAAACGGTAAACACGACCGTATCAATCAACTGATTGGGAGCCAGACTATAATAAGGCTCAAAACGGACCTCTGCCACCTTGGACGAATCTTGACCTTCCACCAAGACAGATTTCAATTTATAAGGCCGTTCGTCAGGTGTAGGAAAACCCTGCAGTTGCAAAATGGCAGTCATCTGGATCTCTTGCAGCGAATCTCCCCAGTAATAATTCGAATCTTTCCGGACTTCATAGGCCGTCGCAAAATTAAAGTCGCGGGTTCTCTCATAATTCCGATCGAACTGTATGGCATCTTTCTCCTGGGAATACTGCACAAGGTCATCCTCCTGACAAGCCATTATCCCGCAAAAGAATATTATATATATGTATACTTTATTCATCTTCTTGTCGTTTTTATGGTATAATTACTCATTTCCTGTGCCATAGGCAATTTCATCATCAGGCGTGGGCAACACATAATAAAGTGTCATATCATCCACCGGACAACGATAAAAACTCTGACAATTGTGACGTTTTAAAAAATAGAAATACTGTCCTTCTGCAAAGAAATCCTTACTGTATTCCAACTTCAAAGCTTCTATACGGGCATCCTCATCATAAGAATCATCTGCCTGGTAATTATTCACCCGGGAAATACCACGAATATTCCGTACCCGATTGATATAAGTCACACTTTCCGACAAAGAAACCGACTCTGCCAAAATGTAATACATTTCAGACAAACGAATCAAAGGGATCTTTTCCCAATACAACACATTTTTACCCAAATACTTTCTGCACATTCTTCCGTTTACTCCGTGTATGAATCCGTAACCGTTCCGATAACGGATATCATTCAGTCCGATACCGCGCAAAGCCTCGAATACCGTTTCCGCATTCTCACGCGAAATGTACAATTCATTACCGTAAACCGTCAAATCCGCCCAATCGCTCCGAAGTTTTTCTTCCATATCATCCATTCCAAGAGCAAAAAGCGTCTCATCAAACATGGAAACATCCTGACTATTGTTCACGACCAATTCCAAACCGCACTCATCAATCACTTCACGGGCTTTAACAGCTGCATGCTCCTTGTCCCCAATCCACAAATAAACCCTGGCCAATAATCCTTTAACAGCAAATAGATTCATCCGATGTTGCCGATTATTTTCCAAATTATCCCCTTGCAACAGACTTTCCGCTTCTTTCAAATCATCAATAATATGACCTGCTATCTCACTCGCCGGCAGTAAATCTTTCTGATCGGCATTCAACTCCGTACGCCAAGGCAAACACTTCATCTCCGGGTCCTTAGAATAAACAGGTCCGTACAAACGCAACAAGTCGAAATAATGGAATGCACGCAACCCCAACGCCTCACCTTTCATCTGCTCCCAAAGTCCGTCAGTCACCAAAACATTTTTGCCGTTATCATCCAACCGTCTCAACAGATTATTCAAATTGGCTATCGTCTGGAATAATTCCTGCCAGACAGTATTTACATATCCTTTGGCTCCGGTATTATTCTTGTAATCATAACGTTCCGCACGTCTGGCATCCGTCGGAGCCAAAGACGGGTCGTAATTGTCATAACGCTGTACCAGCTCCTCCAAATAACCGTAGGAGAGATTTTTCCCGTAATTCTCAGTTAACGTCATTCGGGCATATACTCCAATCAAGGCGCTTTTATAACCGTTTTCCGATGTAAACAATTTATCGGATTCCACCTCTTGCTTGGGAGAAACATTCACCCAATCCGAACAAGCGGTCAACAATGCAGCCAATGCCATTCCTGTGATTATTATTGCTTTTTTCATCATAACCTCCCTCTTATTAATTAAACAACACAGACACAGAAAGATTGAAACTCCGGGCAAACGGATAATCCAATCCCCGTTCCTGTTTCACTGTGGAAATCCGGCCGATATCCTGCATGGAAGCATTCAGCGACAGACTGGCAATTTTACACGTTTCCAGGAACTTGAAATACTTCGGTTCAAAACGGTAACCGATAGCTACTGAAGTGAATGCAAACTCATTGTAACGCTGCAAGAAACGGGTACTTGTCGGAGTATGCTGGTCTTCAATACTGATTCTCTTATACTTCGCATAACGGTTCGTCGGACTCCAACGGTCGGCACCACCGGCCCGTTTATCCACATTTCCGGAAATATTCGAATTTTCAATCTTATCCAATAAAGTCTGATTGAAACGGTCAGCTCCCCATTGGAAAGAAAATCCTAAGTTTACACTCAGATTCTTCCACATAAACGAGGAAGGAATGGTTCCACGTACCTTGGGCTCTGTATCACCCACCGGTATTTTGTCGGCAGCATCCCAGACAAAGGTTTTCTCTCCGTTCAGTTTCCGGAATAGTTCCTCTCCTGTAGCAGGATCAATTCCTAACGAAGGCACTAATTTGATTACCGAAGTGGATTCGCCTTCCTCATAAATCGGCAAAATCTCATTCCGATTGTTCAGATTATTCTGGTTCATCTCCTTCAATTCATTGGAAAGTTTCTTGATCACGTTCCGGTTATGGGTAAAGTTCACACCTAAGGACCATTGGATTTGCCGCTCATAATCACTGATCAACAAACCGTTTAAAGTAACGTCAATACCCTCATTCAACACCGCGCCGACATTCCGCGTCAATGTCGGGAAACCCGTTGAAGGCTGAATGTTTGTCGACAGCAACATCTGGTCTGTATAGTTGTGATAATAAGAAGCGGATAAATTCAAACGGCTGTTCCATAAACCAACCTCCAAATTCACCGATTTCGCTTTTGTCTTCGACCATTTCAACGCAGGATTACCGATTCCCATCAACTGCGCCCCCAAAACATCCGCTCCCGGATAAGGAAACATCAGGTCAGTAAAAGAATAAGTTTCTTTTGCCTGATAAGGAGAATAACTCTGCGAACCGGTAACACCCATGTTGGCTGTCAGCGTCAGGTTGGAAATAATTGTTCCGGCCAGCCATTTTTCCCGCTGCATGTTCCAGCGGACACCCACCGACCAGAAAGGTGCCATCTTGGTATCCGAACCAAACTGCGAAGAAATATCACCATGAACATTGAAATCCACAGAATAGCGTTGGTCATACATATAGTTCAAACTACCCAAGACACCCACCGACCGATTCGTAGATTCATTACCATTCACATCCCGGTCCATCTCAAAAGCAAACAGGAAATCCGTCATGTTATCGTCCGGAAAACCTTTGGCAGACAGATTGACACCATCGCTTTTAGATGATTCAACATTCCATCGTGCCAACGCAAATAATCCATGCTTGCCTTTTACGTAATTATAATTCAATGAAGCATTTGCACTCCATCCTATCGACTCACCTATGCTTTTTGCATAAGTACCGCGTTGGGTGATATCTTCTACTTTTTCAGGTGCAAAATCTGTATGATGTGATGATTTGAATTGCTCAGACCTTGCATGGCTCTTGGTAAACGATACCTGGCCATTTACACGCAAATTATCCAAAATCGCATACTCCAAAGAAAAATTATCCACTACGCTGAAATTTTTCGTCAAATCTTTATACGGAAACTGCGTATTATACAACGGATTGGTTATCGTTACCCGATTACTTCCGACAGCCATCGGTTTCATTTCAATGACGTTCTGGTATTGTCCGTTTTCATCCGTCAGACGATAATAAGGATTCAACTTCGTATACTCTGAAAATGAACCGTAAGGCGAATTGTTTGCATCCGTATTCGTCATATTCAATGAGTTGCTGATATTCCATTTCTTCCGGCGATAGGACAATACTAAATTTAATCCCACATTGGTACGGTCCGAACCCTTCATGACTCCGTATTCACTGCCGTAATTCAGGCCCAAAGAATAACGGATAGCCTCGTCTCCGCCTTCAATACCCAATGTATGACGATGGGTAACAGCAGTACGCAACGGTTGCGACAACCAATACGTATTGACTCCACGCAAAACCTCCTCTTTGTACCTGTTGTAGTAATTCAACATATCAGTAGTGGTAAACAATCCGGCACGGCGTTCATATTCCAATTTCTCGGAAGCATTCATCAGATTATAATCCGAAAGGTCCGGCACGGAAACACCGACATTCCCGCTGTAATTCAAGGTCAGCGCACCCGGTTTCGGTTTCTTGGTCTCGAATACAATCACCCCGTTGGAGGCCTTCGAACCATACATCGCCGTACCGGCAGCATCTTTCAATATCGTGATGGACTCCACTCGCTCCGGATCCAAATCGACAATCCGCTGCAAGGAAGTTTCAAAACCATCCAAAATAAACAAGGGCATATTGGGACGATTGGAATAATCTCCCATCATCATCTGGAAATTAGTCGGGTCGCTTGCCCCCAATTGCACATCTCCACGCAACCGAAATTCCGGCAATTTATTCGGGTCCGAACCATACTGATTGTTCTCTATAACATGAAAACTCGGATCAAATATAGACAATGCCTGCAACAAATTATTCGGGTTGAGTCGTTTTAACTCTTCTCCCTTCACCGTAACATAACGGCCGGTAAAACCGGAAACTTTCCTGGGCGCCATACCCGTCACCACCACTCCTTCCAACTCGGCAACCATGGGTGTCAATTTTACAGTAACATTTTCCAGATTACCGGTAGCCGGCAGTTTCACCTCCTCGGTCTGATAACCGATATAACTGACAACCAATGCTGTCGCTCCACCTTCTATCAATTCGATATGAAATTTCCCATCCACATCCGTCACTACTCCCACACCCCGCTGTTCCTTCAAAACAATACTTGCCCCGATCAAAGCTTCTCCGGTTTTGACATCAAGGACCGTACCGTTCACTTTCTGCACGCCGATAGACGGCATCTGAGTTTTAGGCCGCAACACAACCGTATGGTTCAATTGATACTCCACATCCACAGAATAATTCGCCAGCACCTGTCCTATCACATTACGCAATTCCTGGTCTTTAAAATCGACAGTAATTCTTTTCGAAAAATCCAAAGCTGAATGATTGTAAAAGAAACGAACATCCGCCGCTTTACCGATTTTATTCAATACCTCCTCCACCGTTTCATTGGTTGCCTGCAGTGAAATTTTCTTTTTCTGGTACTCATCCTCTCCGGCAGCCCTCAATCCCCCGGAAAAAACCAGCATAAACAAGGCAAAAACAAGGAATCGGTATCCTGACATACCTTGTAATAGTCTTTTTTTCCACATAATTTAAATATTTAAGTTAGTAAATGCACATCGACTTACACACAGGTCTATTTCTGCATTTCGGTCAATTCTTTTCTATAAGTTTTGTCTTTATTGTATTTTTTGAAATACTCTTTGCTGAGTTTGGCAATCAGGTCAAAATCATCCCGTTGGGAGGTCAGTGCATCGTAAAACAGAATATACAAAGCGGCATCCCGGACATTCCCGTCATAAAAAGCCACCAAGCCGTCATAGGACTTCTGTAAATCCCTGACATACTTCCACTCTTGTCCGGCATTCCGAGCTTTCAGTTTGTCGGTATACTCCTTATAATCGAGCAACCAGCTTTTATAAGTAAAACTTTTCAACGCAGCTTTGGAATCTTTCACCCGATAACCATCCAGCACATTCCAATAACCGGCGGGAATACAATCACCGATATGCTTTTTCGCCACATCCGACACGACATAAGGATATTTCACTAAATTGGAAAGATACATGCCTTCCAACTCCGCATAAACATATTCATAAGCAAAAGGATTTACGCGGGAACGCACCGCCTCCAGCAACTCCTGCTCCTTCTTCCAGTTGGCCTGTGTCTCTGCATAATATTTGTCTGCCGGCACCTGCGTCACTACTGCCGCAAGCGGATTGGTCTTATAACGTCCGGCAACCCGGTGATTACGTCCGTCACGGATGGCTTCATTGAGGGCCACTGCCGAAGGGGTTCCGCTAAACTCTGCCGTCCGGTAATTCTTTCCGTCATAATGAATGTCAGCATGAATCTCATCACCCGGACATACCATCAACCACAGCCACAAATTGATTTTTACCAAGGCCGGTTCTTTCAATTCCACTTCAAATTCCATACGCTGCCCTGAAACATAAGGAAATTGCATATTATTGTCCGGATTGTCAATAAATTCGAAATCAATGACCTTTCCGTTATAACCGTCGGCAACAGCACTGATTTTAGTCACTTTCTGTGCGTGCAGCCCCCAAACGAGCAAACAGCTGCACAAACCTAAAAACCATTTTTTCATAGCAACTTACTTTTTCTTCTTTAACAAAGATTTGATGGTATTCACCAACTGCTCTCCCCGGAGGTCAAGCGCTTCCACTTTCCCTTCCGGATTAATCAATACAGTATAAGGCACCGCACTCAGATTATATTTCCGGGCTACCGGACCTTCCCACACTAAAAAATCGCAAGCTTGCGGCCAGGTCATGCCCAAATCCTTCACCGCTTTTTTCCAATCGGCTTCTTTTTTGTCCAGGGATATACCGATAATCTCCAGACCTTTTCCTTTACATTCCTTGTAAAGCTTCACGACATTCGGCATCTCCCGGCGACACGGTCCGCACCACGAAGCCCAGAAATCCAACAAGACATATTTTCCGGCATAATTTTTCAATTCTATTTCTTCACCGTTCATACTGCGAATGACAAAAGCCGGTGCTTCACAGCCAACCTTGAACTCCTTATTGGCTATCACCTCGTCCAACTCTTTGGTGTAAGGATGGTTATTCAGGCAAGTGTCCAATTGGCTGCGCAAGGCTTTCAATTCATCCAACGACAGTTCGCCGGTCATCTCAAACAAAAGAATGAAAGGCGCAAAAGCCAACTCTTTATAATACCTCACCATGCCTTTTTCCATCTCCAGCTTGCTTTCGTTCTGAAAACGGGTTCGGTAATTGAAATTCTCAGCCTGCTGTTCGGGAGTCCCCATTCCAAAACGCGCCCAGTCTGTAACAGCTGCCAGACGTATACTGTCTTTTTTATATTCAACAAACAACTGGTGCAAATTCCACAAATTATTGTTGACAGAACCTTCACTCCTGGCTCCTAAGAAATAGTCAGCACGCATACGTATCCGAATGTTTCCCGGCTCTAGGAATATCGGTGCCAATTGTCCGTCTGCACTCTGGATAAAATGGATAACAGAATGCTCCGGTGCCTCACCGGTAAAACGGAAACGCCCATCCACAACCTCACAACTGTCAATACGCGTCTGAGGTCCGTGTATACGCTCCTCCCTCACCAAATACACTTTTCCACGGTATTCACCACTGATACCACCGTTGATTTCATACACTTTCGCATTTCCGGATGCCGTTTTCCCGTTCTGTTGTCCGAACGTCCACTCTGCCACCAATAGGCAACATCCTAAGATTATCCACTTTTTCATTCGTTTGATCTTAAATTAATATTGTATAACTATACTATTGAATCATCACTACTTTCCCCTTCCGGGAACACTTCACATCCGACACTTTTTCCAAACGGGCAAGAAACACTTCTATCGCTTCTTCTTTATTCACCACACCGGTATAAGTCGTACGGGCTGCCACTTCTCCCTTCAATACAATTTCCACATCGTACCAATATTGTAAAGTCGAAGCCACTTCCGTCAGATTGCATTTTTTAAACACATAAAAACCCCGTCGCCAGGCCAGAACATCGGCAACATCCACCTTCCGGATATCTATTTTTCCGGAGCTTTCTTCTAAAGACAATTGATTACCAGGAGTAAGGGTATATTTTTTTTCTCCCACCCGCGTAGCTATTTTTCCTTCAGACAAAACAACCTTTGTCTCGTTTTCATGCAGATAAGCACGCACATTAAAACAAGTGCCTAACACTTCGATACTCATCCCGTCCACCACAACTGAAAAAGGCCGCCGACTATCTTTGGCCACCTCAAGATAAACTTCACCACTGGCATATACCGTGCGGGAATCCGCAGCAAATTTCACAGGGTAACGTATAGAAGAAGCTGCGTTCATCCATACTTTCGTACCGTCACTGAGGACAAAATAAAAATCACACATCGGCGGCACACTCACCGTATTGTAAACCAATTCAGAATAAGAAAAAGTATCTGCATGCTGATACGGAAATCCATTTTCTGCCATCACTTGCTGCCCTGCCACTGTACTCTCCAACACCAGGCCCTTCTCCGGAATCACAATCCGTTCTCCGGAAGCCAGGGTCAGAACAGGTCGCCTGCTGCTATCCGCCACCTCCAGCTCCTGTGACAATACATTACCCGGGAACGATTCCAATTGGATTGCCTGCCATTGCAACCAACCACCACTCAACAACAACATCAATACAGCACATGCCGCCCATCGGTAAATTCTCCGCCTAAAAGTCAATTGCCGGCGTCTCTGCAAAAAATCATGAAAAGCAGATTGAACGTCCTCCTCACAGTAGTTGTGAATCTTCTCCCGCATAGTCTGCTCTGCACAAATCCGTCCGAACAATACCCTGTGTTCTTCACTCTCATCCACCCAGGAATCCAACTCTTCACGCCGTTGCTCCGATAGTGTACCAGCTAAAAAGCCGGATATCAATCCAGATAACTCAAAAAACTGTTTACGATTATTTAAAAACCACACTTTACGCTTTTTTACCAATTATATTTACAATACGCACCACACACTAAAAAGGGGGTGTCTGATAAAAAAACACGGTGATTTTATAAAGAAGATATTAAAAAACAGAGGAAAGGATTATCAAGCAAACGTAAAAGTTTACGTCTGCCGTTCTTCTTATGGTCTTTAACGGTTTCTTCCGAAATATGAAGCTTGGAGGCAATCTCAGAAGCTTTCAGCCCCTCCAGCGAAAGAAGCATCACCAACCGGCACTGTGGCGGTAAAGTATCAATAGCAGCCATCAAATGAGCATACACATCCTCTTCAAGCACTTTTTCCCAAAAATGTTCTAATTGCTCACCAGAATGCAATACTGCTTGTCTGTATCTGTTCCGGACTTTCTGCTTACGGAAATAACTGATACACCTGTTTTTTAAAGCACTATACAGAAAATATTTCACTTCATCGGCCGTTTCAAAACGATGAGAAACCTCCAACAAAGAAACAAACACCTCTTGTACCAAATCAGCCGCCACTTCCTCATCCTTTACATAATAACAAGCCACCGTCTTTAATGCAGTGTAATACACACTGTACAAATGACCATAGGCTCTGTTATCTTTCTGCGACAGATATGTTAATAAAAGTCCGGTGTCCGAAATCTGCATTTATTTAATTTTAACAATGGCAAATATACAAGTTAACCCATATTTTTATAACTACTTTCCCCCCTTTTTTTACTTTTGAGCGTTTTTAAGAAAAATATAAACCATCATGAAAAACTATTTACTTTCCATTTGGCTTTTTTGCACACTTCCGCTTTTTTCACAAGATATAACGGGTATATGGTACGGTTATCCCGACCTGAAGACCCACCGGCTTCGGTTAATCATAGAATTGCAACAGCAAAAAGATGTCTGCTCGGCAACACTCAAAATTCCGGATTTATCAGACCGGATTTATCCAGCCACAAAAGCAGATTTTATAAATACCCCATTCAATCTGGAATTTCCGGATGCCGACATCTCCTGTCAGATAAACAGACAAACAGACAAACAACTTCATGGAACTCTGACACAGGACGGCTACACATTTCCCCTGATACTAAGCAGACAACCGGTTGTATTCCACCGGCCGCAAACACCGCGACCGCCTTTTCCCTATCGTTCGGAAGAAGTCACTTTCCGGAACGAAGCAGCCGGGATTACCCTGGCAGGAACCCTGACTCTCCCCTTGACCCCAACGACAAAAAAAGCTGTACTTTTTATCTCCGGCAGCGGTCCTCAGGATCGGGACAATACCTTTCACGAACACAAAACTTTTCTGGTTATAGCCGATTACCTTGCCCGAAACGGTATTGCCAGCTTGCGAGTAGACGATCGGGGCACCGGAGCCTCCACAGGTAATTTCAACGCTTCAGGACTCCCGGATTTCGAAACCGATGCCTACACTGCTTTACAATACCTGAAACAACGGCCGGAGATTCGACCGGACAGCATCGGCATAATCGGACATAGCGAAGGCGCTTTCATCGCCTTCAGCCTGGCTGCCCGCAAAGAAGTAGCTTTTATCATTACCCTGGCGGGAGGAGGTGTCAACGGAAGTGAACTATTGCTCCTGCAACGGGCAGCCCTTCTGCGGGCAAGCGGCGCCAAAGAGGAATTCATCAACACTTACAACCAATATATGCAGCAAGCCCAGGAAATCGTTTTGCAAACAGCGGATGCACAAACCTGCGAACGCAAGCTAACCGAACTTTTTGCCGGTACTCCCCTGGCAGGACAAGCATCTGAAACCACCCGACAACTCTATAATCCCGGCAAAATCGAATTACTGAAATATGACCCAGAATGGGATTTCCCCGAAATCACCTGCCCCGTACTGGCCCTAAACGGAGACAAAGACTGTCAGGTTCCAGTAGAAAATCTCACTTATATCCATAAAGGAATCACCACAAACGGCAACCTGCAAGTAACCACAATTGCCTATCCCGGCCTGAACCACATGTTCCAGACTGCCGATAAAGGATTGCCCGTTGAATATTCCGACATTGAAGAAACCATCTGCCCAAAAGTCACAAAAGACATCATAAAATGGATAAAGGCACAATAAAACAGGTGCTTAAAACAAAACAGGAGCTATAGGAAATTCTTCCCATAGCCCCTGCTTCATCCTAAACAACCGTGACAGCATTTATAACAGAAAAGCTGCCGCCATATTCAAGTCAAAAGAAGTCTATTTTCCACTCTCTTTTTTACGGCTGCTGCCACGTGAAGTCTCGTCGCTCTTATGGCTGGTTTTGGCAGGTTGTTCCTGACTGCCACTCTGAGTGCGGCTACCTGATTGAGTACGGCTGCTCTGTGAGCTGCGACTTCCACTGCGAGAAGTTTCACCACCCTTACGGCCTGCTTCTACATGTTGTTCGTGGCTGCCTCCCTGAGTATGACTACCACTGTTTCCTGCTTTTTGATTTTCCTTGTTCATCGTACTTGTATTAAAAATTATACATTCATAGAAACGTAATTTACCTTCTATTATTCTCCCAATTCAATTATTTTCCCGTTTTACTGCTCTGAGAACCCGATTTGGAAGATTTTGCCTGAACACTCTTTCCGCTACTATTTTTAGAAGATGAGCATCCTTTAGAAGTCCCGCTGCTCTGAGAAGCTGTACTTCTGGTTTTCGTTTTTTTACTTTCTTCTTTCATAACTAACAATTTAAGTGAATATTAAAAATGATTCTCTCATTCCTCAAACGATCCTCCTCACCGGATAGTCCCCTGACCTGTTGTATTCTCTTTACCGGAAGGTTTATCTTTTGAAGAAAAAGTATCAGTAGTTTTCCTCAGTTCTTCATGGGCATCCCGGATTTTGTCATCAGCCTTATCCATTTTCTTTTCAGCTTTTTCCATTTTTCTGACCCCATCGTTTTCATATCCCTGGGCAAATTTATCCTGAGCTTTGTCCAATTTCTTTTCGGCTTTATCCATCTTTTTTTCGGCCTTCTCGTACTTATCCTCAGCCCGTTCACTATGATTCTTGCCTGTCCAAGCGTCCATCTTTTCCCCTACCTTATCCTTCAGATTATTCATCTTATCTTCAGCTTTATCAGCCCATTCATTGATTTTATTCTTCGTCTTATCAGTCCAGTCATTTACTTTATCCCCCACTTTGTCTGAAGATTCACGAGTTTTCTCTCCCATTGTGCGGGCACCTTCGTTCACCTGTTCACGAAGGTTTGCAGAACGCTGTTCTGTCTTACCCGAGCCGATTTCACTTTCCCGGATTTTCCCGTACTGCGTCTCATCCGACTGCACATGGTGTTCCTGCTTCGTTTGCTGTCCCCGGTAATTCTCATTACCCATCGGTGCTCCTTGTTGTGAAGATTGTTCCGGTTTTTCCTGGTAATCTTCACGCCCCTGGTTGTTTGTACCTGTTTGCATAATCTCTAAATTTAGTTGTTAATATTTGATAGCCAGCCATTCAATCAACCGTCTACCGAAATTGTTTACAGTATAAACGCCATTCCATCTTCTATGTTAGTTAAATACAACACAAAAAACATTAATAAAACACTGTATTTCAATAATATATGTATTTATTGATAAAATTTATCCAGCCATTTCCCTGCCTGTATTTTCTTTTACCTCAAATCCCTCATAAAACTTCCGTCGAAAATATCCGGCAGAATTACACTCTATAATAATGCTTATATTTTTTTACAGAACAAACATTGTAAATCAACGTTTTACCAATAAGATATGTCCGTCAAAACGGAATATTCATTTATCAACCCTATTATTAATCTAAAACCAATGAATTATGTTTTACCATGTAAAAGAGTTGCAATTCAATGCCAGGGTTTCCGAACCCGACCCGCGTTTCGCACGTGTATTGCTTGAAGCATTCGGCGGAGCCAATGGAGAGTTAAAATCGGCCTTACAATATTTCGTACAGGCTTTCAGTTGCCACAATCCCTTCCCGGACAAATACGATATGTTGATGGACATCGCTACCGAAGAATTCGGACACCTTGAAATCGTAGGAGCTACCATCCAAATGTTATTGGGAAGTGTCGGCGGCGAAATGAAAAACGTAGTGGAAGATACCCCCCTTCATACTATGATGAGCGGCAAAGCTGCAAAAGAAGACCTCATTCATCAGGCATTCACCTATCCGCATTTTCTGGTAGGTGCACCTGGCAGCCCGGCCCTTACCGACAGCAATGGTAATCCCTGGTGTGCCAGTTATGTTTCTGCAACTGCCGATTTAACAGTCGATCTCCGTTCCAACATGGCAGGTGAATGCCGGGCCAAAATTGGCTACGAAAACCTGATTCCATTAACCGACGACCCATTAGTAAAAGAAACACTTGTATTCCTGATGACCAGGGAAGTAACTCATTACCAGCAATTCGAAGCAGCCTTAGCCACCATTCAGCCCAATTTTCCACCGGCTGTATTCCAGACCTCCCCGAAATACAGCAATCTTTATTTCAACATGTCACAGGGCGAAGATGCCCGGGGCCCCTGGAACCAAGGAAAAAGTACCCAGTTACAGGAAGAATGGCAATACATTGCTGACCCCCTGAAATACGTAAGGGAAACAAACGGACTTGTGGACGCCGAACCGCAAGGAACAAACCGCACCGAAGAATCTGTTGAAAAAGCAGATAAAAAATTGGCGCAAGAACGGAGCAATGAAATTCTGTCAGCAACACCCTCCAAAAATATCCAATGGAACAAACAACAACCCGGCTCAAAAGACAAAAAGCAGCCCCTTTAGAAACCAATATTTTCTATACTACATTTACAAAAATGCCCTGTATGTTAACATGCAGGGCATTTTTACATTTTCCGTTTTCTCAGAACATAGGCTTCGTACGTTTCAATGTCGTGAAAATGATTTTTCAATGAACTGCCGCTCATCTTCTGACTTTTCACATTCCCTAAAATTGGGTGTATTATCCTAAGATAAATTGACTTTAAAATAAACGGATAGAAACAATATACTCACTATTTACCAAATTCCCGTATATTTAATTTTTGTGCAAAAAGCCATAAAAGTATGGAATCTTTATACCTTTAGGACATACATTGAATAGCTGATAACCAGATAATCTCATGTGTTAATTTGTAAATGAGAAGATTGTCCGGAAGTGGCTTAATCCTAAAATGGCTGAGTTCTGTTTTTGGAATTGCTCTGGACTTCCGGACGCCTTCATTAGAATTTTAATTTATAAGATTATGAAAGTAATAAATATTCCTTATTTGTTGTTTATTGTTTTATTGGGAGTGTTGTGCAGTTGTCGGCAACAGGTGGACACATCCAATCGGAGTTATTTTACCTTTGATCTGAAAGACAGAAAAGTGGCGATTCCCGTACAGTTAAACGATAGTGTAACGGTAAAATTGGTGTTTGATTCTGGGGATAATTTTGGCTATAATTTTGAGTTTGTAACTTTGGACAGCAGTATATTGTCGGTCAATCCGTCTTTATCTCAAAATCACGTATGGGGCACAATACCTTGGGGTGTTGCATGGAGTATGGTCAAAGAGCCGGCAATACTCTATGATTCGATGCAACTAAAGTTGAAACTTGGCAGAACTGACTTTGTCTATTCAGGAATATGTGCATGGTCTTATAAAAAATATATGAATAGCACTCTTGCTGACGGGATGTTCAATATTCCCAAAAGCGATACGACACACGTATGGGAGTTGAACTTTGAGAACAATTATATGGAAGTTCATTCCGCAGATGGCTACCAGTTTCCGAAAAATTGTATACTGTTACCGTTGGAAATCTCGGACTATAGCCCTTTTTTTGTCACCTTGCCGTTAAAAGTTTGCTTTTCGAACCAGGATACTCTTACTATTTATCAAAAGTTTTTTATTGATACCGGACTTTCCAAGGATATTGTCTTTTTGTTAGGAACACAGGAGCAGGACTATCTGCATCAAAGGGAAGATGCGGTATGGTTGCAGGATTTAGGTCGTTATACACGGTATTATACGGTGACAGGGACGTTGTTTAATGATTTACGGTTGGATTCCTTGCGTCTTTATACGCTGGACTATAAAAATTCCGTGTCTCATCCGTATGTTATCGGTTTGAACTTTCTAAAACGTTTCAATGTCTTTTTCGACATGAAAAACAAGCATCTCGGCTTGCAACCTCTCCGTCATTTTAAGCGTCTGGTGAATCCTTTGTACCAACGTTTCCATTATTCGACTCGGAAGAGCCAGGATGGCAGATTTATTGTGAATTGTGTAGGCAATTACAAAGAAAATTATTATAAGACGGCGGGCTTGCAAGTGGGTGATGAAATTGTTTCCATAGAGGGCATCCCCTACGGTGAAATCACTTTGGAAACAGCCAATCAATTACGTTTGCTGGATGCTTTGGCTGTAAGTATAGTACGTAACGGTAAGCCACAGACTTTACATGTGAAAATAGACCGTAATGAACCCACAGGAGATTAGCGGATTAAATACTAATCATAAAATAGAAATACAATAAACGATCAGTTAAGCAATTTTAATATTGAAACAGAATACGGTAATTTGCTAACAATGATTACAAAGAAAAAGGCGGAAACGTTGATGCTGGATTGGTTCGGAAGCGAACCTTTGATGTATTTTGACGAAGTGATTGCTAAATTTCGGAATTTTCGCAAAAAGCGATTTCGGAATGTCTTTTTAGGTTTTACACAGCAAATCACGACGAACGGAATCCTGCTCAATGAAAAACGAATCCGTATGATGAATTATGAGCAGACACTTTTTTGACAACAAGCCATAAATCAGGCATTTACTTTAAAAATCGTTACTAAAATCATCGTACTGTTTTTAGTAACGATTTAGTAACGGAACTTTGTCCAAACGGGGCTTTTTCGTGTCTTTGAGATATTCAATAGAGAAAAGAAAAAATCCCGTAAAACCTTGATTTTACAGGGTTTGTCGTATATTGTCCCCCATTCGTATCTGGAGTTCGGCGGAGAGAGGGGGATTCGAACCCCCGGTACAGTAATCCCGTACGACAGTTTAGCAAACTGTTGGTTTCAGCCACTCACCCATCTCTCCAGAGTGCTGAATTGCACTATTGCGACGACAAAAGTAGTGCTTTTTCGTAAACCTACAAAACTTTTACTACTATTTTTAAGAATTATTTCTTGACAGCAGAGTTGCAACACAGCTTTTCAAACAATTGCCGCTGAAACTTACGTTCTGCCTCTCCCAGTCTCCAAACCTTTGAAGCAGGAAGGATGCCTGTCATACGCTGATAATATTCCTTCTTTATCTTCTGCAATTCATCTTCCCATGCTAATTTTTTACCAATGGCTTCCGCATACTTCTCTTCTGCCAAAGCAGAAGCCTTATTCACCTCATTCGCTCCTTTGCGCATTTGTCCTTCAATCTCTCTTCTCTTTTTCCGCATTTCATTGTACAAAGGCCAGAACACTGCAGCTTCCGAAGGAGACAAATCCAATTCCTGAGTAAAAAAAGCAACCTTCTGGGCCTCAAATTCTTTCCGTTTTTCCTCTGTCAGTTTTCCCTGGGCAACCGCCATACTACCTCCCCCTGCCAGTAACAGCAATAACAATATTATATTTTTCATATCCAAATTTTTATCATCAGTAATTTTCTGCATATAACAACTCATAACTATCCATTTCGGAAAACAGATACTCAATAATTTCCTCATTTGTCGGATTGAAACGGGCATCAAAAACATTTTCTTCAGTTATCTCCAAATGCTGCACCACCTCACCGCCTTGTTTTATGACCATCTGGTGTTTATCAACCACAGCCGGTAAGATAATCTGTACCACAAATAAAGCAAGTAAAAAAACACCTGTTAATCCCAGATAAGGCTTGACAAGTAACCAAATCCCCTCTTTCCGATGCTTCTCCCGCTTCCCCACCTGTTCCATCAACCGGTCTTCCAACTGTTCAAAATAACCATCCGGTACAGAAAAAGGATTTTTCTTTTCGTATTTTTTATTGAAATTGTCCATACTCATCCATTTAAGGTGTCTACAATTTTCAAATTTGCTTCTATCTTCTTCACAGCATTGTAATAAGTTGCCTTCAAAGTACCGACAGCGACTCCCAATATCTGTGCCATATCTTCATAAGACAAATCATCAAAATACTTCATATTGAAAACCAATCGCTGACGGTCGGATAAAGTCAGAATTGCCCTTTGCAATTCCCTCTGAATCTCATCCCCCGAAAAATAATGGTCACTCACCAACGTATCCTCCAGCCAGGTAGAAATCTCATCAGTACTCCCATAAACTTTACGCCTCTTTTCATTCAGGAAATTCAAAGCTTCATTCGTAGCAATCCGGTACATCCATGTAAAAAGCTTTGATTCATAGCGGAATTCTTTCAACCCTTGCCAAATCTTCACAAACACATTTTGCAGTACATCATCCGTATCTTCATGACCAATCAGAATTTTACGGATATGCCAGTAAAGCCGTTCCTTATACTGATTTACCAACAAGCGGAAAGCCCGCTGTTCCTGCTTCTCTGCATGAAACAAAGTAATGATATATTCATCCTCAAAGACTTCCATTGGCGTTTTTACTGCTTTCTAAATATAGACAAAAATAAACTCTTAAAGTTTATTCAGACAGTTGTGAAAAAGCACGGATATGCTTAAAATAATATTGAAAGACTATACATCCCCGGTAGATACAACGGTCTGTACCCTCTTGCCCTGAGGGTTGATAATAAGCTTTCATCTTCCCGAACTCACGATAAGCCAACCAAACAGACCGGGCATTCTTCCATTCTCCTTTTGCCAGAAACAAAACCAGCGCTGCCAAATCCAATCCCCAACGTTGCCACCTCACCTGACGCCACTGACTGATGGTCAGATTTTTATATAGCATAAGCAGATTATTGCGATAATTCAAAAATAACTTCCGGGGATGGTTCATAGGCAGCGACCCTCCTCCCAAATGGTAAACAACCGAGGCTGGAACGACTTTCAACACCCCTCCTTTATTCCGCAACCGCCAACACAAATCAATTTCTTCCATATGGGCAAAAAAATGTTCATCCAATCCCCCAACCCGTAAATAATCAGCCCTTCTGATACACAGGGCAGCACCACTGCACCAAAATACTTCCGCCGGTTCATCGTATTGTCCCCGGTCCACTTCCGTTACATTTAAAATGCGGCCCCGGCAAAAGGGAAATCCCAAACGGTCGATATATCCGCCACAAGCCCCGGCATACTCAAACTTATCTTTCTCCCGCCAGGACTTGATTTTCGGCTGCACAGCCATCACCTCCCGCTCCTTCTCCAACATTTCTACCAAGGGATCCAGCCACCCTTCCGTTACCTCCACATCACTATTCAACAAAACCACGATTTCCTCCTCCCTCTCCTTAACCGCCCGGTTATATCCTCCGGCAAACCCATAATTCCGGTCATAGCAAACCAGCTCTACCGAAGGAAATCCCTGCTTGACTACCTCCACTGAACAATCTTCAGAAGCATTATCCACCACCACTACCTTTCCCAATGCGGAAGGCGTATATTCCACCACGGAAGGCAAAAATTTCTGCAATAATTTTTCACCATTCCAATTTAATATAATCACTGCCACTTTAACCATATCCATCCCTTTCATTCAAACACCCGGACATTCCTGTCCTGCGAAACACGCTTATGTTTCCACCGCTTATGCGACCATAACCACAATTCCGGAACTTCCCGGATATTATTCTCTAACCGGCGGGTATGCATCCGGGTTAACTCTCCAGATTCCAAGCAATTCGGTTGATCACAAATATTTATAAAATCCACCTCATAATACCCCCTCTTCACTTTACGCATCCGTAAAGAAACCACCGGAATGTCAAATTTACGGGCTATCTTCTCGGTTCCGAACAATACGGGAGTATCCTGATTTAAAAACTCCATCCAGAAATTCAGATTCGCAGCATTAGGAGTCTGATCACCGATAAACCCGGCCAGAAATAAACGTCCGGCCCTCCTATTCTCTACAATTTTCCGTAATATATCATTCTTCGGGACAGGCTTAGCCCGAAAACGGGAACGAATCCGGAACATTGCCCGGTCAGCAACCTCATCGTGTAACGGTTTATACAATGTGAAGAAATCAACATCCCCGGGCATCCATAAACCATAAGATGCCATCCATTCCCAATTACCGTAATGCCCTAACACTGCTATAACACTCTTCCCTTCGTCAAAATAACGCTGAACGACTTCCGGGTTAGTAAAAACACAACGACGACGAATATCCTTCTCCGTCATATGCCCCAGATGATAGGATTCTACAAACAAATCACAAAGATGCCGGTAAAACTTTTTTTCTATTCGGATAACTTCCTCCAAAGATTTCTCAGGGAAAGCATGCATCAAATTCATCCGGACTACTTTACGCCTGTACCTTATTACATAATAAACTACCAGCCAGGAAATATCGGAAAACAAATAAAGTACCGCCAGAGGCAATTTACTGACTCCCAAAATTAAACTACATAATATTTTCGACCTCATTGCATCCGCTGATTTGAAAATTCAAAGATAAAGGGTTTAAACCAAAATCTAAAATCCTCCATTGCAAATCTAAAATAATTTGTCTTTCTCAGATAAATAAACTATTTTCGTATTTGATAATGAAGCAAAATGACAGTCATATGCTTCATGCGGATACACATATTTAAGCGCTGACAAACTATGGAGCAAGAAAAAAGCTTTATCTCAGAAGAAGAAACCATAACCCCGGAAGTTTCAGAAAACAATGAAACCCCGGAAAATACATTACCCCAACCTCTGCCGGAAATCAATTTTTCGGCTCTTTCCACTGAAGAAATTGTTCGTCAGGCTCAAAAGCTGATTGACGGATATCCCGTAGCTGCAATAAAAAATACAATGGAAAGCTTGCCGGAAATATTTGAAGCCCGGTATAAATCAGAATACGAAAAAGCACTGGAAAAATTCACAGCTGACGGAGATTCGCCAGAAGACTTTGAATATAAAAACGACAACCGGGAACGTTTCAATGCACTCTATAAACTCTATAAAGATAAAAAAAATTCCGCCAACCGGCAGCTCGAAGCCGAACGGGAAGAAAATCTGAAAATCAAAACCGGTCTTATTGAGGAACTCAAAGCACTGGTTCAGAAGGAAGAATCCTTAGATAAAACCTTTCAGGAATTCAGGGATATACAAGAACGCTGGCATAATACAGGCATGGTTCCTCAGGCTTGCGTGAACAGCCTGTGGGAAACTTATCACCATCATGTCGAAAACTTCTATAACTATATAAAAATCAATAAAGAACTCCGGGATTTAGACCTGAAGCGCAACCTGGATGCCAAAAATGCACTTTGTGAAGAAGCGGAAAAATTAGCGGAAGAAAATGACATTGCCGCCGCTTTTAAACAGTTGCAATTACTACATACCCGATGGAAGGAAATCGGCCCTATCCCTAAAGAACAAAAAGAAAACGTCTGGGAACGCTTTAAAACGGCAACCGGTCAAATCAACGAGAAATACCACCATTTTTTTGAATCTCTGAAACAGGAACAAGAAAACAACCTGAAATTAAAGGAAGAAATTTGCGAAAAAGCCGAACAATTGGCCCGGGGAGAATACAAAGGAATCTCGGAATGGAACACCGCCACCAAAAGCATTCTTGAATTACAGGAAGAATGGAACCACTCAGGCAGCATTCCACAAAAAGAACGGAATAAAATTTACAAAAAATTCCGGACTGCCTGCGACCTCTTTTTCGACCAGAAAAGAGAATTCTATAAAAAATGGAATGAAGAACAGGACAAAAATCTGGCACTAAAAATTCAACTTTGCGAAAAAGTAGAAGCAATCAAAGACAGTACAGAATGGAAGAAAACTGCCGATAAAATCATCTCCTACCAAAAAGAATGGAAAAAAATCGGACCCGCTCCCAAAAAATACTCCAACAAAGTATGGGCACGGTTCAAAACAGCTTGCGATACTTTTTTCAATAACAAAAATAATTTTTTCAAAGACATTGACACCGAACAAGCCCGGAATTTAGAACTGAAAAAAGCAGTGATGGAAGAAATCAAACAATTCCGCCTAACGGGCAACACAGAAGAAGACATCAGTAAACTGAAAGAATTTCAAGCAAAATGGAGTGAAATCGGCTTCGTTCCCATCAAAGTAAAAGACAGCCTCCAGGAAGAATTCCGGAATGTCATGAACGAATGGTTCGACCAGTTAAACCTCAATGAATTTGACCGCAACCTGGAAAGATTCAGGGCAAAGCTTTCCTCCATGGACAGCAGTGAGAATAAAGAATTCAAAATCATCAATGAAAGAGAAAAACTGGTAGGAAAAATTAAACAACTGGAAACCGATATTCACACGTGGGAGAACAACATGGGCTTCTTCACAAAATCCAGCAAGGCCCAGGGACTTATCAGTGAATTGACTTCCAAAATCGAAAAAGCTAAGCAACGGCTGAAACTTTTACAAGAAAAATTAAAAGCACTGGACACATTAATTTAACGACATTAAAAACTTCATCCCAAGGGTGCCTCGAAAATGTTCGGGCACCCTTTTTACTTTTCCCCTTTAATTATTACATTTGCAACTTCGATAAATTTATAAACAAAAGATACAGTGTCAACAAAATATGTATTCGTCACCGGCGGTGTTGCCTCTTCTCTGGGAAAAGGTATTATAGCCTCATCTCTTGCAAAACTACTTCAGGCAAGAGGTTACAAAGTTGCCAATCAAAAACTGGACCCCTACATCAACATTGATCCGGGAACTCTGAACCCTTATGAACACGGGGAATGCTATGTTACCGATGATGGTGCGGAAACAGACCTCGACCTGGGACATTATGAACGATTTACAGGCTGTCCGACCTCCCAAGCCAACAACATCACTACCGGCAGAATCTATCAAAACGTTATCAACAAAGAAAGACGTGGTGATTACCTGGGAAAAACTGTACAAATCGTACCTCACATCACAGATGAAATCAAGCGCAACATAAAACTTCTGGGCAACAAAGGAGAATACGATGTCGTTATCACAGAAATCGGCGGTACTGTCGGTGATATTGAATCATTACCTTTTATTGAAGCAGTCCGTCAGCTCAGATGGGAACTCGGAGAAAAATCTGTATTGATTCATCTGACTCTGGTACCCTATTTATCGGCATCCGGTGAACTGAAAACCAAACCCACCCAGCATTCTGTAAAGGCATTGCTGGAAATCGGAGTACAACCGGATGTTCTGGTCTTACGGACCGAGCACGAGCTCAACACCGACCTCCGCAGAAAAGTAGCCCTTTTCTGCAATGTCTCGCCCAAAGCCGTCATTCAATCCATCGATGTATCCACCATTTATGAAGTGCCGATTAAGATGAGGGAAGAAAAGCTGGACGAAATTGTCCTGGAACAGCTCGGTTTGCCGCTTAACAGCGAACCGGAACTGGAAGCGTGGAAAAAATTTCTTTATAAACTCAAAAATTACAGCAAAGAAGTCCGTATCGGCTTAGTGGGAAAATATGTTGAATTGCACGACGCCTACAAATCCATTGTAGAAGCTTTCATCCATGCCGGAGCAATCAACGACTGCAAGGTAAACATCGAATGGATTCACAGTGAAGAACTGAATGCTGAGAATGCCACTTCTAAACTAAAAGACCTTCATGGCATTCTCGTAGCTCCGGGATTCGGACACCGGGGAATAGAAGGAAAATTAGTTGCCATTAAATATGCCCGCGAAAACAATATTCCTTTCTTCGGTATTTGCCTGGGCATGCAAATGGCAGTCATAGAATTTGCCCGGAATGTATTGAAAATGGAAGGTGCCGATTCCACCGAGATGGCGGCCAAAACCCAATATCCGGTCATTGACCTGATGGATTCACAACAAGGAATTACCGAAAAAGGAGGTACCATGCGGCTTGGAGCCTATAAATGTGAACTAAAACCAGGCTCCAAAGCTTACGCAGCCTACGGCCAGCAAGAAATTATGGAAAGGCATCGCCATCGCTATGAATTTAACAGCAAATACCGGGATGTATTTGAAAAAGCAGGCATGCTCACCACAGGTATGAATCCGGAGACAGGCCTGACTGAAATTGTAGAGATTCCTGCACACAAATGGTTTGTAGGTGTTCAGTTCCATCCCGAATATAAAAGTACAGTCATCAAGCCCCATCCCTTATTCATCGCCTTCATCAAAGCTTGTTTGTCATAAAAAAAATTAAAAACAGACTTTCATAGAATTAAAACATGGACAAAAATACAATCATCGGTTTAATACTGATCTTCCTCATCCTGATCGGTTTTTCTTATTTCAATCATCCCAGTGAAGAACAAAGACTGGAAATGCTGCGTCAGGATTCTATCGCCAAGGTAGAAAGAAAAGCAGAAATAGCTGCTGCCCGGCAACAAGCTTCAGTTGAATCTTCCCCAAACGGCCTGGCAACCCCAAGCAGTCAAGCGGACTCCGTTTTCTTTCAGGCTAACGCAGAAAATAAAATTATCACTCTGGAAAATGATAAAATAAAACTTCACATCAGCACCCAGGGAGGGCAAATTGTCTATGTCGACCTCAAAGAATACCGTACTCACGATTCTTTGCCTCTGGTTTTATGGAAAAAACAGGAGGCAACTTTCGGACTGAATTTTTATGCTCTCAACCAGGAAATCAATACCGAAAAGTTCTTTTTCACCCCTGGCACGACAGAAACGACCCTTTACGCCAAAGACCAGGAACAAACATTGTCCATGCGCCTGTATGCTGACAGCACTAAATACATTGAATATCTTTACAAATTGGCCCCGGACAGTTATATGACTGATTTCAGCATACTTACCCATGAGATGGGAGAAGTCATCGCTTCCAATTCGTCATTCCTGACTCTTAACTGGGGCATCAACATGCCTCAGCTTGAAAAAAGTAAGGATTTCGAAAACCGCTATACCGGAATTTATTATAAATTTTTCGAAGATGATGTGGAGAACCTTTCCCTGACTTCTGACGAAAAAGAAACCCTGAGCAACAAAATCCAATGGATTGACTTCAAACAACAATTTTTTTCCTCTGTCCTGATTTCGGAAACTCCGCTCAGTGATGTGTTACTAACCAGTAAAATAAGCGAAAGGAACGGCTACCTGAAAGAGGTCAGTGCTGAAATTCCACTCCCATACAGTGGAAAAAGCAATGAACAATACAACATGAAATTTTTCTTCGGCCCCAATTCCTATTCTGTCCTAAAAGCTTATGGCAAGGACATCGACCTGCCCGACGTCATTAATATGGGATGGAAATGGATTGCCTGGTTCAACAAATATGTTGTTATTCCCATCTTCAATTTCCTGGAAAACAATACAACCTTGAACTATGGAATTATCATTTTATTACTGACCCTAATTATCAAGCTTATTCTTTTCCCGCTCACCTATAAATCTTACATGTCTCAGGCAAAAATGCGGGTGCTGAAACCTCAGCTTGATGAATTGACAAAAAAATATCCGGCCGACAAAGCCATGGAACGCCAGCAAGCCATGATGAAACTTTACAAACAAGCAGGCGTTAATCCTATGGGAGGATGCCTTCCCATGCTTATTCAAATGCCGATTCTGATTGCCCTCTTCTATTTCTTCCCGGGTGCGATAGAACTGCGTCAGCAAAGTTTCTTATGGGCAACCGACCTGGCATCTTACGATTCCATTGCCACACTGCCTTTTACTATTCCATTCTACGGAAACCATGTCAGCCTGTTTTGCCTGCTGATGACTGCAACCAATATCATCTATATGGTCATGAACAACAAAAATCAACCCCAGAATGACCAGATGAAAGGCATGCAAACCATGATGTATATTATGCCGGTGATGTTCCTGTTTATCTTTAACAGTTATTCCTCCGGTTTAAGCTACTACTATTTTATTGCAACCCTCATTACCATTCTCCAAACCTGGATTATCCGGAAATTTGTTGACGATAAAAAATTATTGCAGCAAATCGAACTGGCAAAAACCAAACCAGTCAAAAAATCCAAATTCCAACAAAGGCTGGAAGAAATGCAGAAAATGCAACAACAACGCATAAGAGAGCAGGCAAAAGGAAGAAAATAAACGAAGAAAATACCCCCTAAATAATTTAGGGGGTATTTTCTTTTTGGCCTTAGACAGGCCTATTCCAAACCTATCCTGTTTTCAACCAATGGTTTTCAACAAATTTATCATTTCAATGGCAGTAGTCATAGCTTCAAATCCTTTATTTCCAGCCTTTGTTCCTGCCCGTTCCACAGCCTGCTCTATCGAATCCGTAGTCAGAATACCAAAAATAACCGGAACACCTGTCTGCAACCCCACCTGTGCCACTCCTTTTGTTGCTTCATTAGCAACCATATCAAAGTGAGGCGTAGCCCCACGAATCACAGCCCCCAAACAAATCACAGCATCATACTTACCGCTCGCAGCCATTTTCTTTGCAATCAAAGGTACCTCAAAAGCTCCGGGCACCCAAGCTACATCCAAACCGGCCTCATCCCCTCCATGACGCACAAAAGCATCTACAGCTCCTCCCAGCAACTTAGAAGTAATAAACTCATTAAAACGGGCAGCTACAATACCCACTTTTTGGCCTTCCGCCAATAATTTTCCTTCCAGCAAATTCATATTTTTATCTTTTATCGTTAATATTTCATTTTTCCTCTTTCTTTTCTTTTTCTATCTTCTGCCGGACAGAAGCAATATCAGCCTCATTCCGCACATGCAAGATATGCCCCATCTTCTTATATTTGGTATACATATAAAACTCATTCTTCTCATTACAAGTCATCTCAATCGGTTCTCGCCCTACAACTTCCAGTCCAAAACCATCCAGACCTTTAATTTTTAAGGGATTATTAGTCATTAATATCATTCTCTTCACACCCAAATCAGCTAAAATTTCAGCCCCTGTACCATATTCCCTCAAATCGGCTTTAAATCCCAAAGCCAGATTGGCCTCCACCGTATCCATCCCCCCATCCTGCAAGTGATACGCTTTTAACTTATTAATAAGACCTATGCCACGGCCTTCCTGACGCATATAGAGCAAAACTCCGCGTCCAGCCTTCTCAATACGGCGTAGAGCTTCCGCCAGCTGCTCGCCGCAATCACAACGTAAAGAACCAAAAGCATCTCCTGTCAGGCACTCAGAATGAACCCGGCACAACACCGGTTCGCCATCCCCAATTTCCCCTTTCACCAAAGCAACATGATGCTCACCACTGATTTTATTTACATAACCGTAAGCTTTAAAAATACCGTATTTCGTAGGCATTTCCGCCTCCGTGACCCGCTCCACTAAAATCTCCGTACGACGGCGGTAAGTAATCAGGTCTGCCACGGTAATCATTTTCAATCCATGCTTTAAAGCAAATTCTTTCAATTCCGGGGTACGCATCATCGTCCCGTCTTCCCGCATAATCTCACAACACAATCCGCATTCTTTTAAATGAGCAATGCGCATCAAATCCACCGTAGCCTCTGTATGCCCCATCCGCTCCAATACTCCCCCCGCCTTGGCTTCCAGAGGAAACATGTGTCCCGGCCGCCGGAAATCCGAAGGTTTTGCTCCCTCTTCCACCGACTTCATCGCTGTCACCGAACGTTCCAAAGCTGAAATACCCGTAGTCGTCGAGATATGGTCAATAGAAACCGTAAAAGCCGTACAATGATTATCCGTATTATTAGTCACCATTTGTTCCAATCCCAATTTAGCTGTCAACTCCTTACTCATAGGCATACAAATCAATCCCTTGGCGTAAGAAGCCATAAAATTCACATTAGCCAAAGTCGCATGTTCGGCAGCACATATCAAATCCCCCTCATTCTCCCGGTCCGGGTCATCCACCGCAACAATCATTTTTCCGGCTCTCAAATCAGCGACAGCTTCTTCTATCGTACTAAATTTAAATTCTTCCATTGTATTTTCTTTTTATATTTATCAAAAACCATGCTGTTGCAGAAAATCCAAAGTCAACCCAGAGGCAGTTTTTCCTCCGCCTGACAATTTTTCTACATATTTTGCAATCATATCATTTTCCAAGTTGACTATTGCGCCGACAGACTTTCCGGCCAACGTAGTCTCTTTCTGGGTATGGGGAATAACAGACACCCGAAAAACAGAAGCATCCACATAAGCAACAGTCAAACTGACCCCATCTATAGCAATTGACCCTTTTTCAATGACATAACGTAAAAGCTGCGGAGCAGCAGAAAAAGTCAGCCAAATAGCATTTTCATCTTCCGTTTTTTCAATCAAACGACCGGTCCCGTCCACATGTCCGGCTACCAGATGCCCCCCAATCCGGGCACTCAGGCACAAAGCCCGCTCCAGATTCACCCGCTCGCCCGGCTTAAGCAATCTCAGATTGCTTCGTTCCATAGTTTCCGGCATTACATCAGCAGAAAAGAAATTCTCCCCCATACCGGTAACCGTCAGACAAACTCCATTCGTGGCAATACTGTCACCGACCTTCGTATCTTTTAAAACTTTATCCGCCTCAATATCCAGGCTCACACTTCTGCTTCCTCTTTTTACCGCTTTAATCTTGCCTATTTCTTCAATAATTCCCGTAAACATAACTTTAATGGTCTTTACCGCGCCAATCTTCCTTTTATCAATATATCTTCACCCACTTTATCAACCGTCACCCGATGTAAAACCAGAGCGTCACTCATCCGGGCTATGCCTTCTCCCTCCACTGCCGTTTTTGCCTCTCTTCCCCCTACAATCTTAGGAGCCACAAAAGCCCAAACCTCATCAACCAGCCCGGACCGGAGAAAAGCTTCGTTCAACTGTCCCCCTCCTTCCAACAACACTGAATCTATTCCCAAGCGCCCCAATTGTTCCGATAAATCCAACAAATCCACATGCCCCTCCTGCTCCCGGCATACCAGGGTTTCCACACCTGATTTTCTCAAATGCTCCAGTTTCCGGACATCCGCTTTCATCGTATGAGCTATTACCAACCGGTAGTCGGCAGCCGTCTTTACCAGCCGGCTCTCCAAATCAACCGAAGCTTTACTATCCACCACAATCCGGACGGGCTGCCTGACCTTTCCCTCCAAACGACAATTTAACAGCGGATCATCTGCTTTCACCGTACCGCTCCCAACCATGATTCCCTGATAGGTACAACGCATTTCCTGTACTACCTTCCTGGCCTGCTCTCCACTCACCCACATAGAATCTCCCGTGCAAGTCGCAATCTTACCATCCAGCGTCATAGCTGTCTTCAAAACGACCCAAGGTTTTCCAGTAGTGATATATTTCAAGAAAATCCGGTTCTGCTCCCTCACTTTCTCTTCTTCCACCCCCGTCACCACTTCAATACCCGCTTTCCTCAACAACTCCACTCCTTTCCCCGCAACCAACGGATTCGGGTCTGTCAACCCGATAACTACCCTCGCAATCCGGTGCTCAATCACCGCCTCCGTACAGGGAGGTGTTTTCCCATAATGGCAACACGGTTCAAGAGTAACATACAAAGTAGCCCCTACTGCGCTTTCCGAACAATTCTTAAAAGCATTCCGCTCCGCATGCAAGCCGCCGAAACACTCATGCCACCCTTCTCCGATCACTTTTCCCTCTTTCACAATAACGGCCCCCACTAAAGGATTGGGATTTACCCAGCCCTTTCCCCGCTCGGCCAACTCAATGGCCCGGTTCATGTACTGTATATCTCTTTCTTTCATATAGAAAAATGCCCTGAATTGCTTCAGGGCATTATATAAATCACACAACAGGAATATTCATTCGCTGTGTTATCTCCTCTCTCATCCGGACTATCACCGTCGGCATCGGAATTTCACCGGTTCAGTCCCCTTCCGGAGAGTCGCGGGCTATCACCGCCGGTAGGGAATCACACCCTGCCCTGAAGAAATATCTAAAATGTACTTTGCAAAAGTAATGATAATTTTCTAAACATAGCCTCCCAACCGCCTATAAATCTTGATAAAATTTTTATCGTTTTTATACAAGGTATGCAGAAAAATTATAATTTTGAAGCACATATTCAAAACAAACTTACAGTTATGTACGGAAAATTTCAAGATTTCTTAAAAAGTGAAATTCAGTCTATTAAAGATGCTGGTTTATACAAAACCGAAAGACTGATCGCAACCCCACAGGGTGCAGAAATTAAATTAACAACCGGAGAAACCGTGTTAAACTTTTGTGCCAACAATTATCTGGGCCTTTCTTCTCATCCGAAAGTGATTGAAGGAGCTAAAAAAGGATTGGATGCCCGGGGCTACGGTATGTCTTCCGTGCGTTTCATCTGTGGAACCCAGGATATTCACAAAGAACTGGAAGCAAAGATTTCCCAATTCTTTGGTACAGAAGATACAATTTTATATGCAGCTTGTTTCGATGCCAACGGCGGTGTTTTTGAACCCCTCTTCTCTCAAGAGGACGCTATCATATCTGATGAATTAAACCATGCCTCCATCATCGACGGAGTACGTCTGTGTAAAGCAGTTCGCTACAGATACAAACACGCCAACATGGAAGACCTGGAAGAACAGTTGAAAGTAGCACAGGCTCAACGGTTCCGAATCATCGTTACCGATGGAGTTTTCTCTATGGACGGCGACATTGCCAGATTAAAAGAGATTTGTGACCTCGCAGACAAATACAACGCCCTGGTCATGGTAGACGATAGTCATGCTGCAGGGTTCATCGGAAAAACAGGTCGTGGTTCTGCTGAATACAACGGAGTAATGGACCGCATCGACATTTTTACCGGAACGCTGGGTAAAGCCCTGGGTGGAGCTATGGGCGGTTACACCACTGGTAAAAAAGAAATCATCGAAATGTTGCGTCAACGGTCAAGACCTTATTTGTTCTCCAACTCTTTATCTCCGGCAATTTGCGGCGCTTCCATCGCCGTATTCGATATGCTGATGGAAAGCACAGAACTGCGCGACCGGGTGATGGAAAACGCAAACTATTTCCGGGGCAAACTGAAAGAAGCCGGTTTCGACATCAAACCGTCAGAATCAGCTATTGCAGCCCTGATGTTATACGATGCTGTGCTTTCACAGCAATTCGCAGCCGAACTGCAAAAAGAAAATATTTATGTAACCGGTTTCTACTATCCGGTTGTTCCGAAAGGACAAGCACGCATCCGGATTCAGTTGTCTGCCGCTCATACCCGTGAACAATTAGACCGGGCTATTGCAGCATTTATCAAGATCGGTAAAAAACTGAATGTTATTCACTAATATTCAGAACATCAACTATTATCAATAGGGCTGCCGGTTTCCGACAGCCCTATTTCTTTCCGGACTACTAAAAAGCAAAAGACAAATAAACCACAAAATCAATTACCGCCAAGAGTTTTTTATACCGATACCCACACAGCCACACCATAAGGAATTTAGTTTTGTAGAAAAATACAAACCTAAAAACCAATAATATGGCATCAATCAAAGTAAAATTCCGCCCTTCCTCCATAAAAGGGAAAGAAGGTCGCATCTACTATCAAATCATCCAGCACCGCACTGTGCGCCAATTAAAAACAAAATACCGGATTTTTGCGGATGAGTGGAATAAAACCAAAGCCTCAATCATTGTCAAAAATACCCGCAACAACCGGTACCATTACCTGTTTTCTATTCAGGAACACATCATCAGAGACCTCAGACAACTGGAAAAGATCATTTATTTATGCAAAAGAAATTCAAGCAACATAACAACAGCAGACGATGTTATCCAAAAATTCCAGGATTTTGCAAATGAACAATCCTTTTTCAGCTTTATGAAAAAGGTTATCATCCAACTTAAACGACTTCATCGCGAACGGACGGCAGAGGCTTACATTGCTACACTTAACGATTTTCTGCGATTCCGGAAAAACAAAGATATTATATTGGATGCCATAAACTCCGATTTAATGAGAGAATATGAAGCCTACCTGAAAGCAAGAGGCATTACCATGAACACTATTTCATTCTACATGCGCGTTCTTCGGGCTGTATACAACCGGGCTGTAGAAGAAGGAGCTACGGCACAACGAAATCCGTTCAAACACGTCTATACTGGAGTGGACAAAACCGTAAAACGGGCTGTCACAATAGCTCATATACGGAAAATCAAGGAATTAGACCTGACAGCCTATCCGGCAACGGCCTTTGCCAGAAATATGTTTATGTTCAGTTTTTACACCCGGGGCATGTCATTTGTAGATATGGCCTACCTAAAAAAATCGGATCTCAAAAACGGAATGCTAACCTACCGAAGGCGGAAAACCGGACAACAGCTTTCTATCAAATGGGAAAAATGTATGCAGGAAATTGTAGATAAATACAATACGCCGTTCCTACAAGCCAGTCCCTATCTACTGCCCATCATCAAGACACCCAACACAGAGAAAGCCAGACAACAATACAAAAACAAACTATATATGGTAAACACACACCTGAAACAAGTGGGGGAACTCATTGACCTGCCGATACCTCTAAGCACTTACGTAGCGCGCCATTCATGGGCCAGCATTGCAAAAAACAAAAACATACCTGTTTCCGTTATCAGCGAAGGTATGGGGCACGGTTCAGAAACCACAACGCAAATCTATCTTGCTTCCTTAGAATGTTCCATTATTGACAAAGCAAATTCACTCATCTTGAAAGACCTATGAAAAGTAAGACTAAAAACATCACTCCTTCAAATCAATGCGAGCGAAAAATCAGATACCAATGACCTTTTCAACAAAATAATTTGACCTTCATAACAAAGTAGCTGTCCTCATTTTATTGTAATTTTATACTTGAAATAAATATACCACCCTCTATCTATGAAAAAGTTATTAACCACACTCAGCACGATGATTCTACTCTCAATCGTCGCATGCGCACAACAAAACCAACAGGAAATGAAATCTTCACAAACCGGCAAGAAAGTACTGGTAGTCTATTTTTCAGCGACCGGTACAACCAAAACAATCGCCCAGAAAGTAGCAAAAGCAGCAAAAGGCAGACTATACGAAATAGTTCCGGCCCAGGCATACACTTCCGCAGACCTGAACTGGCATAACCAACAGTCCCGTAGCTCATTAGAGATGAACACCCCCGATTCCCGCCCCGCCATTGCTGGAGAAGCAGTCAATATAAACGACTACGACGTCATATTCCTCGGCTATCCCATTTGGTGGGATGTTGCCCCCCGTCCGGTAAACACTTTCATCGAAAGCCATCACTTTGATGGAAAACGGATAATCCCTTTTGCCACCTCCGGAGGAAGCTCTATCAACAACAGTGTTGCTACTCTTAAAAAGACATATCCTCAGATAGACTGGGCGGAAGGCAAACTCCTAAACAGTACATCTGCAGCCAATATCACACAATGGGTGGAAAAGGTTCTTGAATAAGGTCCCATACATCATACCATCATCTCTTCTCATTCCCGATAAATCAACAAATCGGGAATTTTTTATTACGGACCCACACCACAAAAACGTTGTTTACAAGGTTTCTAATTCAAGATGTAATATGGGATACGGCTTCCCCTCACTGTCAATATCATCACGTCCAACAACCGCAAAGCCATGCCTTTGATAAAATTCCAATGCCCGGCAATTTTGTTCATTGACATCCACCTTTCGTATGCCTTTATCTCTTACGGCAAACAGAAGCAAGGCCGAGCCATAACCTTTGCCCATCACACGGGGATGAACAAAAAGCATTTCAATCATTCCTGCACTTAATCCGATAAAAGCACATAAATTACCGACCTCATCCCTTAGTGCATACAACTCTACATTCAGCATATAATCATGAGGAATCCTCGCCCGGTAAAAATCAATGTCTTCCCTGCTCAGGAAATCATGCGTGACCTTCACTGCCTCAAACCATATCCGCGTCAAGGTCTCATATTCCCAACATCGTTCTATTTTCCCACACTCTACCATGAAAAAGATTTTTATTTTGAATAATCACCTTCAAAAATAAGTCCTATCCATTACATTCCATGCAAATTCTTTGCTGAATCTGCATAGTTTCAGCAATAAATTGTTCACCGCCAAACCCTACAATGTGCGTTATTTTGCTGGATAGGGACATTACAAAAATCGCTGAAACTAAAATAGTTTCAGCGATTTACGACATCTTGCCGGTTTGTCTGGTGATCCGCCTGGGATTCGAACCCAGGACCCCAACATTAAAAGTGTTGTGCTCTACCGGCTGAGCTAGCGAATCGGGCCACAATGTTTCTCCATTGCGGGTGCAAAGATAAGGATAATATCTATCCGTACAAATTTTTAGGACTTTTTTTATTATTATTCATCCGAAAAATACACAGATTCCACCTTTTGGAGGCGGGAACGAAGGAGGGGCATTTCTTTCTGACGGATAGAGAGGAGCATCTCGCATTCCAATTCAAACTGACGTTCAAGTATTTCAGGATTTGTTTCTTTTACAATTCTCATCACATCATTCATGACAGGATAGTTAAACCGGACCCGCAAAACCTCATTTACGGTTTTTTCCACCATAACGGCATTCTGCAAAGCATCTGCAGTTGCTTCCCGATAGGCATTTATCAATCCGGAAACACCTAATTTTATTCCTCCGAAATAACGAACGACAACAATCAAAATATCAGTCAAATCATGAGACTGGATCTGTCCCAGAATCGGTTTACCGGCAGTAGAAGAAGGTTCACCGTCATCATTGGCCCGAAAAAGCTTTTTATCGGCTCCTAATCTCCAGGCATAGCAATGATGGCGGGCATCGTAGTATTTTTCCTTTATTGCAGCGACAATAGTACGGATTTCCTCTTCCTGTCTGACAGGATAGGCCAAAGCGATAAAACGGCTTCCTTTTTCCTTATACTGTCCTTCTGCCGGAAATTCTATGGTTTTATAGACATCTTCCATAAACGGAGTTTAATTAAAAAGGGATTAAAATCCAGCACCTCACTTTCATTTAATCCCCTTTTGCGCTTCAGTCAGTTTTTTTCAATTACTGCAATACAGCTTCCGTTGAATTTCTTCCACCTGCATTTTAAAATTCCGGTCCGTTTCCATCAGGTCGGTAACAGCCTTACAAGCATACAACACCGTGGCATGGTCTTTTTTACCGATTTGATTTCCAATATAAGACAAGGAATATTTCGTATAATTTTTACTAAAATACATGGCCAGTTGGCGTGCCTGCACAACCTCTCTCTTGCGGGTTTTGGTCTGCAACAATTCACGGGAAATTCTAAAATGGTCACAAACGATATGTTGTATTTTATCTACTGTCAGTTCTTCGGTAGACTTCTTTACCATTTTGCCCAGAATATCCTGCACGACCTCTACGGTCAGGTCTTTTTTATTAAAGGTGGACTGTGCCAGCAAAGAAATCATTGCTCCTTCCAGTTCCCGGACATTATTGTCTACATATTTGCAAATGTATTCAATCACCTCTTCTGAAAAGTCAATCCCGTCTTTCCGGGCCTTGTTCAACACAATTTCTTTACGGGTTTCAAAATCGGGAGCTTTTATTTCCGCGGATAATCCCCAGCGGAAACGGGACAGCAAACGGTCTTCCATCCCTTCCAATTCAGCCGGAGCTTTATCACAAGTAAGAATCAATTGTTTACCAGATTGGTGCAAATGATTGAAGATATGGAAAAAAGTATTCTGGGTACCGGTTTTTCCGGCCAATTCCTGTATATCATCCAGAATCAGCACATCTATCAATTGATAAAAATGTAAGAAATCATTTACTTCATTCCGTCTGACCGCTTCAGTAAACTGTGTCTGAAAGATATTGGTAGAAACATACAATACAACCTTATTCGGATGATTCTGCTTCACCTCCAATCCGATTGCCTGGGCCAAATGTGTTTTCCCCAAACCAGAACCTCCGTAGATTAACAAAGGATTGAAAGCCGTACCCCCGGGGTTATTGGCAATAGCCATACCGGCAGACTTTGCCAGACGGTTACAAGTACCTTCCACATAACTTTCCATAGTATAGGCCGGATTCAACTGAGAGTCTATCTGAATCCGGTTCGAATTCCTTTCGAAAGGATTCTTCAACCCCGTATTCACAGGCTGTTCCAGATATACCGTACTGGCTACGGGCTTTTTAACCGGGTTCGAAGATAAAGTTGTAGTCAAAGGTTCGGAAGACTTGCTTCTCTCCACAACAACAGAGTATTCCAGCTTAGCCTTAGGTCCGATTACCGTCTGCAACGCCTTTTTCAGAATATCAATGTATTCGCCCTCCAATTCTTCGTATACATAAGCACTGGCCACCTGAATTGTCAAGACATCCCCCTCAAACTTCAATGCCCGAATCGGTTCAAAAAGGGTCCGGTACCGTTCCGGTACGACCTGCTCTTTGATTAAAGCCAGACATTTCGCCCAAATCCTTACACAATTTTTTTCCATAGTTATTTGTTTGCCAGTAAGTTTTCTTTTTTCTACCAACGGTTATTTTTCATGGTGCTAAATTCAAGAAAAAAAAATAGATAAAAAAATGGTTTTTTACTTGTTTATCTTCAAAAAACGCTTAGGGTTTCTATGTCAAATGTTTAGATGTAAATGACTAAAAATCAATATATTAAAATCAATACAGAAGGACATTTCTTTTTAACAATTAGAGAATCGGATGATTACCAATTTTATTTTATTCCTTCTTAAAAAAACTCCTAAACAATTCTGGCTAAAGGCTCCAGGGTAATAAAAAACTTTTCATAATATATTATTTATTCACCATATTATGTTCTGTTTTTTAACTTCGTTTTTCTTCTTATTTAGAATCACTCTAATTTATATCTTCACTTAATTTAACAATATAGGACATTTGAAAACATTTTTTAACCACCTTCAATTCTCTTTCCGCCTGCTTTAACGTTTTAAAAGTCCGGATCAAATAAAGATATTTTCCACTCCGTCTGATACGTTGTAAATCAGGATGCTGGAGATAGAGTTCAGAATTAAGGGCCAAAGGTTCTTCAGATTCGGCTATGACAATACCATAAGCATCGGAAGCGGCATTTCTCCCTCCACCGAAATCAAAAACAGACAAATTCACAAATCTTTTGGGATTCTGTCTGAATTCGGACAACAGTTTATTTAAATTGTTACTGACAGCAGTCAGATTATAATACAATTCCTCATCATTCACCACCTCTCCCAATGTTCCTTTTCCCCGGTTGATTTTAGTCACAATAGAATCCGTCTGGAGCAGTATATTGTTCAGACTGCGGATGGTATAATTGAGATTTATTTCTCTCAGGGAATCGCTGATGGAAGTAACATTGCTCAGACTGCGGGCAATTTCGGAATTATTGTTTTCCAGGTTTTCAGTAATGCTGTGGATATTTTCCAAAATACGGGAAATCTGGCCCGATTCATTGGATAGCAAAAGATTTAAAGTGCCGGAAGCATTTTCCATATTATTCAATGTTCTGCTTACACTTTTCAGGGAACCGTGAATGTTGCCGTTAGCATCTTCACTGAAAATCTCCTGCAAGGCCATCAGGACAGTATCCAGGGACACCATCACATTCTCAGCTCTTTTCTTTAGAGGCTCCAGCTGTTTGTTCAACTGTTCCATCAACCCCAATTCCAATTGAGTCCGCAGAGTATCTCCGCTCTGGGCATAATCCAAGGCATCGCCGGGAATCAGATTAATGGCTTTCGACCCCATCAGATCGGCATTCTGAATTGCAGCAACGGTATTGGAAGGTATCTCCAATTTTTTCCCCACGGAAAACTGCACCAGAACCTTGTCGAAATGTTCTCCGGTAAAATTTATGGCATTCACCTGTCCGACGCTGTAACCGCGATAAATAACACTACTGGAAACTTTCAAACCATCCACCCGGTCGTAAATTCCATAAAAAATATTATTCCGGTCAAACAACGCCCTGGCTTTTAGGAAGTTGATTCCCCAAATCAGGATAACCACCGCTGCAATAGCCGTCAATGCAAGTTTTACTTCTCTTTTGATATGTATCATAATTCTAAACTATTTTCGGGTTTGTTCCAACTTTTTTGCCTCAGCCACAGAGATGGCCTTTCCATCATAAATACCGATAATAAAGCAATCTTTGACTTTATTCTTTATTTTCGAAAAGCTTTTCTTCACCTCCTCCAGTTCCGCTCCCGGCCTGACATAATAGCGATAACGCCCGCCAGAAACCAATTCCCCTACTTTTTCTCCGGGACATAGGCGGGAAACATCTTTTACTTTAGCAGTAGCGGAAGCCACCTGAACCGCATATTGAAGTGAAGCAGTACTCCGGGGCTCCGGCATCTTTACCGGAGCTTGTTCCGGAGGAGTATTTTTTTCTGTCTTTTTCTCCACCAAAATGACATCCTCCTGTTTCTCAACCTTCATCTTATATTTCTGAATAGCCTTGAATATGGCGGTCGCAATTTTATTCTGTCCGGTTTGGGTAAGCAAATACCTTTCTTCTTCGGGATTAGAAATAAATCCTGCCTCTATCAATATGGCGGGCATAGCCGCTTTGACCAACACAATATACCCCGCCTGACGCACTCCCCGGTCCGACCGCTTGGTGGCTGCCACCATTTCTTCCTGTACCAGTGCCGCCAACTCAAGGCTTTTTTCCAAATAAAGGTTTTGCATCAGGCTAAACATGATATACGATTCGGGGCGCGAAGGGTCAAAGCCGGCATATTTGGTGGAATAATCTTCCTCGTACTTGATTACGGAGTTTTCCTTCATGGCCACCGCCAGGTTTTCTTTCGTGCGGTGCAGCCCCAGCACATAAGTCTCCAAGCCATGGGGAGAGCGCAGTTCGTTGGAATTGATGTGTATGGAAATGAACAGGTCCGCATGATGATTATTGGCAATTTGCCCCCTTTGGGAAAGGTCAATCAACACATCGGTTTTCCGGGTATAAACTACTTTTATCTCCGGATATGCCTGTTCTATCAACTTTCCCACCTTGAGGGCCAGTTTCAGAACAATATCTTTTTCCCGGGACTGCAATCCGCAGGCTCCGGGGTCAGAGCCCCCATGTCCTGCATCAATACAAATGCATTTTAATTTATTTACTTCTGTCTGTCCCACGGATGTTCCCACAGTAAATATTGTAAACATAATAAGCAATATTTCTGCAAATCCGCATTTAATTATCATGATATTTAAAACTTTTTAAAAAGAATGATGGCTATTAACAATCAATATTTCTTACATTTGCACTCCGAATTCAGGAAGCGGAATGCATTTATTCATCACAAAAATAGTATAATAAATTGCAACTAAGAGCATATACACTTCAATTTCTCACGATATCTATCATTTTTATAATGGTGGCATGCTCTGTCGCATCGCATTCTTCACAGGGAAAAAAGGAAATAGAAACAGTCTCCCCTCTCCCGCAAAAAACGGGAAAAGACTCACTTCCGAAGGAATATGTGGCTATTGACAGCCTTAAAACCAGGAATTTACCGGACAAAGATACTTTCCAAAAGACAAATGACACTTTATCGGCAGTATCACCGTCCAGCCAACAGGATTCCTTTGCTGCAGCCGACAGCCTGACAGACAAAGCCGCTCTTTTAACCGATTCAACGGTTTTATCTTCCGACAGTACGGCCATGTCGCAAGACAGTACGGCCGCATCCAAGCCCATGTTTACGGACATCATCACTTACAGAGCCGACGATTCCGTCAAATTTTCCATTCTGGAGAAAAAAATGTTTTTATATAAAAACGCTTTCATCAAATATTTATCCACCGAACTAACAGCCGATTACATCGAACTGGACATGGCCAATAACATTGCCTATGCTTCAGGAGTGGCGGATTCAAGCGGAGTATTGCAAGGGAAGCCCAAGTTCAAAGACCGCAACCAGGAATTTGAAAGCCTTGACCTAAAATACAACTTCAAAACCGGCAAAGGGGTGATCAAGGAAATCATCACTCAACAAGGCGAAGGATATGTACAGGGAAAACTCACGAAAAAAATGACAGACTCTTTGTATTGTGTGAAAAACGGCCTGTACACCACCTGCGACCAACACGACCATCCTCATTTTTACATCCGGATGAACAAAGCCATACTGATCAAAGACAAAAAAGTCATCTCAGGGTTTGCCAATCTTAATATTGAGGGAGTACCCTTGCCCTTAGCCATCCCGTTCGGGTTCTTCCCCATTACCAAAAAAGGGACTTCCGGCATTCTGATGCCCACCTACGGAGAAGAAAAAATGAGGGGTTTCAACTTACGTAACGGAGGGTACTACTGGTTTATCAGTGATTATGTAGACCTGGCCCTGACAGGGACCATTTACACCAACGGTTCGTGGGGACTTGATGCCGGATCGAATTACCGGAAGCGTTATAAATTTACCGGTCAATTCAATTTCAGCATGAGCCGGAACCACACCAGCGAGAAAGGAACTCCGGACTACACCGAGTCCAAAGACTGGTCGGTGCGCTGGAACCACAATCAGGACCCGAAAGCCAATCCCTACACTACTTTTTCTGCTTCGGTGGATATGTCCTCCGCCAGCAACAATTACTACAATTCCACCAATATCAACGATATTGCCAACCAACGGAAGCAATCCAGCATTTCCTGGAGTAAAAAATGGCCGGACAAGCCTTTCAACCTGACAGCCAGCTTTACCCACAACCAAAACAGCCGGGACACTTCCATCTCGCTTTCTTTGCCGAACGTAAATTTCCGCGTATCGCAAATCTATCCTTTACGGCGAAAAGAAAGAGTGGGTAAAATCAAATGGTATGAGAATATCGGTTTCACCTATAACGCAGAATTACGCAACAGCATACAGACCAAAGAATCCGAACTGGGAGAATCTTTCAAGCACATGGCCCGGGACTGGAACAATGGCTTCAAACACTCTATTCCGTTGAGTACAAGCATCAACATTGCCAAAGACCTCTCCCTGACCCCTTCCATCAATTACAATGGAGTTGCCTACCTCAGTTCCATCCGGCGGGGAAACTGGGTTACAGACTCCACCGTAGCCGGTTACGGGTATACTCCCATAGACACGATTTACGGTTTACATTACGCCCACAATTACAACACGAGCGTGGGCCTGTCCTACAACCCGACCATTTACGGAATGTTTCAGTTTAAACCGGACAGCAAGGTCTTTGCCATCCGCCATGTGATTCGCCCCAGTGCAAGCATCACCTATACCCCCAACCTCGGTGTGGACCCGGATAAATACTATAAGACTTATCTGGACCGTAACGGCAAACCGGTTCGTTATTCCATCTTTGACGGCAAAACTTACGGGACGCCGACAGGATCCACCCGCTCCCAGCAAACGGGTACCCTGAACCTGAGTGTGGATAATAATGTGGAGATGAAAGTCCGTAATGACAAGGATACCACCGGTAAAGAGGAATTTAAAAAAGTAAAACTGCTGGAAAGTTTCCGCATTCAGAGCAGTTACAACATTTTTGCCGATTCCATGCGCTGGTCCATGATTCAGCTTTCTGCCCGGACCAAAGTCTTTAACAACAAGGTGAACATCAACCTGTCGGGCACCCTGGATCCTTACGCCATCAGTCCCTCGGCCGTGAGATACAACAAATATCACGGAGGCGTCGGACGACTGACCCGCGTAACCGCCTCTTCGGGCATTCAGTTTTCGTCCGATAACGGGAAAAAGAAAATGGAAAAAAACGACCGGCTGAACGGACATTACGATGAATATATGGATTTTGAAGTTCCCTGGAGCATCAGCCTGGACTATACATTTAATTACAGCAAGAACTATGCTCCCAACCCGGCAGCAAATGCCACACGTCCCATCACGAACACCACCATTTCCCAAATGGTCCGCATCAATGGCGATTTTTCACTGACTCCCCGGTGGAAGTTAGGGTACAGTACGGGATATGACTTCCAGCAAAAAGAAGTAACTGCCACCAGTTTCAATATTACCCGCGACCTGCATTGCTGGGAAATGACTTTTTCCTGCATTCCGTTCGGTACCCATCAATCTTATAATTTTCAAATCAATGTGCGTTCCAGTCTGCTCCAGGACCTGAAATTAACCAAAAAAGATTCCTGGTATGACAGGCGGTAACCGGAAAGCCTCCAACTCAAAAACAAGCCATGACAGCAAAAACGATTTTAAGTTTTTTCCTTTTATTTTCCACCATCACCTTTTCCGCACAGGCGCAGTTTGATAAATATTTCCAACCGAAAACCCTGCGGTTTGATTATTACCATTGCGGAAATCACCAGGAGGAAGAATATTACTTTGACGAATTAAAAGAAGAACCCTACTGGGGCGGCTCCCTCCGCTCGCTGATTGACACAACCGGATACGGCAACCAGTTTTTCAGGATCATCGACCAAGCCAGCGGGAAAGAAATATATTCCCGGGGATTCTGTACTTTATTCAACGAATGGCAAACCACAGAAGAGGCCAAAACAATACGGAAGGCAATGCCCGAATCGGTGGTCTTCCCTTTCCCAAAAAATCCGGTACGCCTTGAATTGTATGCCCGTAACCACAAAGGAAAACTGGAAAAGAAATGGGCCCAGGACATCGACCCGCAATCCTGTTTCATCCGGAAATTTACCCCCCGCTATGAAACGATGGAAATCGCATATTCCGGCACCCCTTCCCAGCGGGTGGACATTGTCCTGATCCCGGAAGGCTACACTTCAAACGAAAAAGAGAAGTTTACAGCCGCCTGCGAAAATTTTGCCAAAGCATTTTTCAGCTATTCCCCTTACCGGGAACACCGCGAGCATTTTAACATCCGCGCTGTGTGGGCTCCGTCCCGGGAGTCGGGGGTTACCCTTCCCGGCGAGCATGTGTGGCGGAATACGGCAGCCAAAGCCCAGTTCTACACCTTTAATTCCGAACGCTACCAAATGGTAGAAGACTTCCAGGGACTCAGGGACATTGCCGCCCATGCACCCTATGATTATATCTATGTACTTTCCAATACACAGAAATACGGAGGAGGAGGTATTTTTAATTTCTACGGAATCAGTGCGGCCCATCATCCCACCAGCTCCGACAAAATCTATGTTCATGAATTCGGACACCTCCTGCTCGGATTGGGAGACGAATATGCGGGCAATGTGTCCTACAACGATATGTATCCTCCACACGTCGAACCCTGGGAAGCAAATCTCACCACCCTGACCTATTTCGACCGGAAAGAATGGAAAAAGATGATAGATAAAAATACCCCGGTCCCGACGCCGGCAACACCGGAATATGCCAACCGGACAGGCGTCTTTGAAGGAGGAGGATATACCAGCAAAGGAGTCTACCGTCCTTATCAGACTTGTCTGATGCGGGAGTTCAGCACCGACCGGTTCTGTCCGGTATGCACACAGGCTATTGTAAAATACATCCGTTTTTTGTGCCAATAACCGGAAAATTGATTATTTTCGACCGTTCAGAATTCCAATCACAAACAATGCTGGCAGAGCATCAGATTTTACAGAACCGCTCATACAAAGGCCTCTATGAGTGCTGGATATGTTAACGACATATTCTCTTCGTCCTTATTGCTATCTTTTGTCTTATTGTCATAAAACTTATTTCTATGAAATACTGGAATTTATTTCTATCGCTACTCCTATGTTATAGCCTGAACGCACAGAACATCAAAGAGAAATACAAACTGGCCGACGAATACTGGCACAAATACCACTCCAAATACTACAACGGAGACATCACTCCCCACTGGATCGGGGACACTCATTTCTTTTGGTATAGAACAACCGATGCCGGCGGGACTACTTTTATCCTGGCAGACGCGGATAAAAAAACAAAACAACCGGCCTTCAATCACCAGGCCCTGGCCCAAGCATTAGCAACAGCAACCGCACAAGAGACAGATGCCCGCCATCTGCCTTTCGGAGAGATTACCTTTACAGGAGATTTGGATGCAATCAGCTTTAGCTGGAAAGGAGTGGTATACACTTATTCCCGTAAAAAAAATAAAATCACCGGCCGGAAACCGGAAGAACCACGAAGAGGCAACGGTTATTGGGGTGGCGTTGACCAGGAAAACCGGAAAGGAAGCACCCTCTCTCCGGATAGGAAAAAAGAAGCCTACATCAACGAAGGCAATCTTTTTGTCAAAGACCTGGAATCCGGAAAAGTCACCCGGCTCAGTCAGGACGGCTCCCCGGGTGAATATTATTCGTCGCGGATATACTGGTCGCCGGACTCCCGCCAGATTGCATGCTGTAAATACCGTCCGGCGTGGGTCAGAAAACTGCGGACCGTCGTATCATCTCCCCAGGACCGGCTGCAACCCGGTATGGAAGAAAGAGATTACATCAAGCCCGGAGACGCCCTGCCCATAAAAAAACCGGTACTATTCATCGTGTCCGAAGGCCGGCAGATCGCCATTGACTTCCCCGGGGCAGAAGACCAGTTCAGTGTCGGCAACATCCGCTGGAGTCCGGACAGCGAATATTTTACCTTCGATTACAATAAACGGGGACATCAGGAATACATCGTCTACAAAGCCAGTGGACATACCCCGCAAGCCCAGGTATTGATTAAGGAACAGATGCCTACTTTCATCCATTACGGTCGTCTATACCGCCATGACCTGCAAAAACAAAAAGAAATCCTGTGGATTTCCGAACGGGACGGCTGGCGGCACCTTTATCTTTACGATGCCGGCCGGGGTCTTGTAAAACGCCAGTTAACCCAGGGCGAATGGATTGTCAAAAATGTCCTCCATGTAGATGAATCCACCAGGACCCTTTATTTCACGGGGTGCGGAAAAACTCCCGGAGAGGACCCCTATCTGGAGAAACTGTACAGCCTGAACATAGACAGCAGGAAAATAAAATGCCTGACGCCTGAAAACGGCAACCACCGAATTACTTTCTCTCCGGATTACAGCTATTTCACCGACTGCTGGTCGCGGGTGGACTGCCCGCCGGTGATTGTCGTAAAAAATACGGCAGACGGGAGCATCCGTATGCCTTTGGAAAAAGCGGACATCAGCAAAATGTTAGCTGAGGGATGGCGCATGCCTGAAGTATTCTGTGCCAAAGGACGGGACAACGAAACCGACATTTGGGGCGTGATTGTCCGGCCGACGGATTTCGATCCCCACAAAAAATATCCTGTCATCGAATACATTTACGCCGGTCCTCACGATTCCTTTGTCCCGAAATCTTTTTCCATCTCACCGGTAGATGCAGCTTTAGCCCAGCTGGGTTTCATCGTCGTACAGATAGACGGCATGGGAACGGCCAACCGCTCAAAGAAATTCCATGATATATGCTGGAAAAACCTCAAGGACGCAGGTTTCCCCGACCGGATTGCGTGGCTGAAAGCAGCCGCGGCCAAATATCCGGAAATAGACATCAGCCGGGTAGGGATTTACGGCTGTTCGGCAGGCGGACAAAACGCCCTGGGAGCCGTACTCTTCCACCCCGACTTCTATAAAGCAAGTGTTGCTGCCTGCGGTTGTCACGACAACCGGATGGACAAAATCTGGTGGAACGAACAATGGATGGGTTTTCCCGTAGGAAAGGAATACGAAGAATGTTCGAACGTCACGAACGCCCATAAACTGAAAGGCCGCCTGATGCTGATTCTCGGAGAATTAGACGACAATGTCGACCCCTCCTCCACCCTGCAGGTAGTGAATGCCCTGATCCAGGCAAATAAAGAATTTGAATTCGTCATGCTGCCCAACCAGCGCCACACCATGGGCGGCACTTACGGCGAAAGGAAACGGCGCGACTTCTTTATAAAACATCTGCAAGGGCTCAATCCTCCGGATTGGAATATGGATTAATACAACTTTGTCCATTCATACCCATTGCCTGTAAAATCCATATAACGGATAAAATCTTCCGTTCTTATGGCTAAAGAAGCCCGGTTGTCATTCGGATGAAATGACAGCTTCCGGGCTTCTTTCAGATTCTCATCCAGAAACACATACACATGATGTCCCGTATCATTCAACAACCCGAAAGGACTCACGGAACCCGGTTTCAACCCAAGATACTTCTCCATTCGCCGCTCCGATGCAAAACTCAATTTGCCTTGCTTCAATCTCTGTTCCAGTTCGTGCACAGCCAGACTCCGCTCACAATGGAAAATAACCAGATAATGCTGATTTCCTTTATGATTCCGCAAAAACAGATTTTTACAATGGGTACTGTCCACATGATTACAATATTGCATGGCCAGTTCTATGGTCGGTGCTGCGGGATGTTCCAGGTAATCATATCCTATCCCCAATTCTTTTAAAACATCATAAACTTTGTCTTGTCCTCTCATAATCTGTTCTTACAAAATACCTATATTTTCAATTCCCCGTATTTTTTCCCCTGCCATCCGTCCCTTTCCCGCAAGCGTTTCTCCAACTTAGCCACAAACTCAAAATTTTTTATGCCCCACCGGGGAGCAATCAGATACTCTTCGGGAGCCTGGTTAACAAACCGCTCCAGGTAAATATCCGGACGGATATGTTCAATGACATCCACCACAACATCCAGATACTCATCCAAAGTATAAAGCCGGAAAGCAGCCGGATTACTCAAATACTCGTCAGCCATAGCGGTTTCCCGGATAATCTGAAGCTGGTGCAGTTTCAGCACATCCACAGGCAACTCGCTCAGCCGGACTGCCCCCGACAACATGGACTGCCGGCTCTCTCCGGGCAAACCGAGAATCAGATGCGCTCCGATGTGGATTCCCCGTCCGGCCGTCATCCGGATAGCCCTCTCGGCATCCTCAAAAGAATGTCTCCGGTTAATCCTGTCCAAAACCGCATCATTGGCAGACTCCACCCCATATTCGATACACACGTGGCAACGGCGGGCCAGTTCTCCGACATAATCCAGAATTTCCTCATTCACGGCATCCGGCCGCGTACCAATCACCAGGCCTACAATATCCGGGCAGGCCAATGCCTCTTCATACTTCCGGCGCAGAACTTCCAGCGGCGCATACGTATTGGAATAGGCCTGGAAATAAGCCAGGTACTTCTGTCCCTGATATTTCCCGGCAAAAAAACGACGGCCTTCTTCTATCTGCTCCCGGATTCCGGACGAAGCCCGGCAATAGTCCGGATTGAAACTCTTATTATTGCAAAAAGTACATCCGCCGGTTCCCTTTACCCCATCCCGGTTAGGACAGGTAAACCCTCCGTCGATAGACAACTTCTGTACCCGTTCGCGAAACAAGGTTTTGAAGAAGGCAGGATAATCCCTGTACCTTTTCCTGATATCCGTATCACTCATTTTCTGAATTTAAACAGATCACAAAAATACAGATTTATTTTTCTTCCCGAAACGAAGCCATTCATAACATTTTGCCGCATGATGCACCCGGCGAAAAAAAAGCACAAGCGCCCCATTGCTTCCGAGAGTGCCGGAAAAAGAAAGCATCCGCTAAAAACCGGCACCGGATTTTCTATATTCAAGAGAAAAACGTATATTTGCAAACCTGAAAAAAAAACAGCCTTCGGGTGTCATTCTTTTCAGGCCCAGTACAAAAATCAATATAACCAATTCCCTGCAACAGGGATATAATTCAAATAAATAAAAATATGAGCACTAAGTACGTTTACACATTCGGAGACGGAAAAGCCGAAGGTAAAGCAGACATGAAAAATCTGCTGGGCGGTAAAGGCGCCAACCTGGCAGAAATGAACCTCATCGGTCTGCCTGTACCTGCAGGTTTCACCATCACTACTGAAGTTTGTACCATCTACAACCAGCAAGGAAAAGAAGCTGTTGTCAAATTGATAGAAAACGACGTCAAAGCCGGTATCGCACACATGGAAAAAATCATGAATGCAAAATTCGGTTCCAAAGGCGAAGCTTTCCCGTTGATGGTATCTGTACGTTCTGGTGCCCGTGTTTCCATGCCGGGTATGATGGACACCGTCCTGAACTTAGGATTGAATGACGATGCCGTAAAACTGCTGGCAGAAAAATCAGGCAATGCCCGTTTCGCATGGGACTCTTACCGCCGTTTCATCCAGATGTACGGCGATGTAGTCATGGGTGTGGCTGCCGGAAAAGGCGAACACAACCCGTTTGAAGCTGAAATCGACAAACTGAAAGAAATTAAAAACATCAAACAAGATACCGAATTCACGGTAGAGGATTTGCAGGTATTGGTTGAAAACTTCAAGAAAGTGGTTAAAACCAAAACCGGTAAGGATTTCCCGACCTGTCCGTGGGAACAGTTGTGGGGAGCCATCTGTGCCGTATTTGATTCATGGATGACTGAACGTGCCGTTCTGTACCGCCAGTTGAATCAAATTCCGGAAGAATGGGGTACCGCAGTAAACGTACAGTCTATGGTCTATGGTAACATGGGCGAAAATTCTGCTACGGGTGTGGCTTTCAGCCGTGATGCCGCTACGGGAGAAGATATTTTCAACGGGGAGTATCTGATCAACGCACAGGGAGAAGACGTTGTGGCCGGTATCCGCACACCGCAGGAAATCACCGTCGAAGGTTCACGCCGTTGGGCTAAATTACAGGGTGTTTCCGAAGAGGAACGCGCAGCCAAATATCCGTCACTGGAAGAAGCCATGCCGGAAGCTTACGCTGCATTGAATGCCGTACAGGAAAAACTGGAAGACCATTTCCGCGATATGCAGGATATGGAGTTCACCATCCAGGACGGAAAACTGTGGATGCTCCAGACCCGTAACGGCAAACGTACCGGCGCCGCCATGGTAAAAATGGCAGTGGACATGCTGAACCAGGGCATGATTGACGAAAAAACGGCTTTGTTGCGCCAGGAACCTGCCAAACTGGACGAATTGCTCCACCCCGTATTCAATAAAGAAGCTCTGAAAAAAGCCCACACCATCACCAAAGGTCTTCCGGCTTCTCCGGGTGCTGCCTGCGGCCGTGTCGTATTCTTCGCCGACGAAGCGGAAGAATGGAAAAACAGGGGAGAAAAAGTCGTATTGGTCCGTCTGGAAACCTCGCCCGAAGACTTGCGCGGTATGAACGTTGCCGAAGGTATCCTGACCGCCCGCGGAGGTATGACCTCCCACGCTGCCGTCGTTGCCCGCGGTATGGGTAAATGCTGCGTTTCCGGTGCCGGCGACATCATCGTAGACTATGCAAAACGCAATTTCAATGTAAACGGAACCGTAATCAAGGAAGGCGACTGGATTTCACTGAACGGGTCCACCGGCGAAGTATATCTGGGCAAAGTAGAAACAGAAGACGCAACCCTGGACAAGGACTTCACCACCATCATGAACTTGGCGGAAAAATATACGCGCATGTTTGTACGCACCAATGCAGACACTCCGAAAGACGCCCGCAAAGCACGTGACTTCGGTGCTAAAGGCGTAGGCCTTTGCCGTACGGAACACATGTTCTTCGAAGGCCACCGTATCGACGCCATGCGTGAAATGATCCTTTCCGAAACCGTAGAAGGACGGCGTGACGCCCTGAACAAAATCCTGCCGATGCAGAGAGGCGACTTTGAAGGCATCCTGGAAGCCATGAACGGATTGGGCGTAACCATCCGTCTGCTCGACCCTCCTTTGCATGAATTCACACCGAACGAACCGGCCTCACAACAATATATGGCCCAGAAATTAGGCATGCCGGTTGAACGCATCAAAGAAAAAGTGGATGCCCTCCACGAATTCAACCCGATGTTAGGCCACCGCGGCTGCCGTTTGGGAGTTACCTATCCGGAAATCACCGAAATGCAGGCACGCGCCATCATCGAAGCCGCCTGCAACCTGAAACAACGTGGTCTGGACCCCCATCCGGAAATCATGGTTCCGTTGGTAGGCACCATCAAAGAACTGAAACAACAGGCTGAAATCATCCGCCGGGTAGCCGCACAGGTGTTTGAAGAAAAAGGTGTGAAAGTAGAATACAAAGTGGGAACCATGATCGAAATCCCGCGTGCAGCCATTACGGCCGACCAGATTGCTGAAGTAGCTGAATTCTTCTCTTTCGGTACGAACGACCTGACGCAGATGACATTCGGCTACTCCCGTGACGACGCCGGCAAATTCCTGCCGGAATACATCCGCAAAGGCATCCTGAAAACCGACCCGTTTGCTGTTCTCGACCAGGAAGGTGTAGGCCGTCTGGTGGAAATGGGTGTTAAACTGGGACGCAAGACCAATCCGGACCTGAAAGTAGGTATCTGCGGCGAACACGGAGGAGAACCTTCATCTGTTATCTTCTGCGATTCCGTGGGCATGAACTACGTGAGCTGCTCACCGTTCCGCGTGCCCATCGCCCGCGTAGCTGCGGCGCAGGCTGCCATCATGCACGCCGGCAAGTAATAAGCATTTATTACAAGCTTAAATAATCAGAAAGGACTTCTCAAAACGGGAAGTCCTTTTTCTTTGGTCTCTGTATATGCAATACACCTTTAACCATTAAGCCGCAGGCTCATTCCGTATGCCGTCTGCTTCACTCCGTTCGCTCCCCTGCATACTCCACCAGCCTGCGGCCCCCTCAGCTTAGTACAAGGGGACTCCGTCTGCCCAGAAACTTAAAAAACCAACGCAACCCGGAAGCCCAGAAAGTCGTTGCGGTGGTCCGGATGGTCGCGGTTCCGAGAAGACACCCGGCAGTCCCTCGCATCGTGAAGCCAACTGCCGCCGCGGCACACGCGGCTGGAGCCGCTTGAAGGACCGGTAGGGTCGGTCTGAGAAACGTCACTGTAATCACCGTACCAGTCGCTGCACCATTCACACACATTACCACTCATGTCATAAATTCCCAACTCATTAGGCAACTTCGTCCCCACAGGATGAGTAGCGAATCCGCTATTTTCCCAACACCAGGCCACATCATCTATCGTATTGCTGCCGCTATATTTATATCCCCTGCTCTTCACCCCGCCGCGGGCGGCATACTCCCATTGCGCTTCCGTGGGCAAAACATAATTCTTACCCGTCAGTTTATTCAATTTTTTAACAAATACCTGGACTTCATACCAATTGACGTAATACATCGGATAGTCGTCTCCGACTCCACGAAGATCATCATACCCTTGCTCCTCCATACCCGTACCCATCACCGCCTTCCACAAACCCTGAGTCACTTCATACTTACCGATGTAATAATCGGACAAA
>ERZ778517.280-NODE-280-length-59425-cov-21.318511_pt1 | contig 59425 bp, 77 predicted proteins | sample MGYA00510341_ERZ778517 | MGnify/ENA primary metagenome ERZ778517 (study PRJEB29527, sample SAMN07138964) | mouse gut metagenome | material: feces | host: mouse | place: China:Nanjing | collected 2016-01-25 ...
CCGCAGGTGAAATCACCTGCGGACCGTTCGATATTACTATCTATACAGTTAGCGATAATGCTATGATACCGTCTTTATTTACTGAAAAAGATTGAAAATAATTTCTTTACTAGAAATGTTAATTCTAATTTCTTTGTAAGAGATTTGCACAATACACAACAGCCTATCAATCATTATATTACAATCACAATTAAAATAAAGATACTCACGATTTAACATATATACCACGATGCCATGATTAAATTTTTACAGAAAACTATCAGATTTATAGGGATTTTCCGTATCTTTGCACTGCATTATTATCTCTTACAAAGAGATGATACCTATGAAAACAAGTTGCTTGCATAGTCTTTCAATGCCGAATACTACTGACATGCCACATCTTAAACCGCTATCAGTCAACACAAAAGCTACACTGACGGCGGGAAGGAAAGAAGTAGCAGACGGAATCGAAAATATTCGCGCAACGCAAATTTGCATCCCCTCTGAGACTCAATTGGTTTCAGCATTATCCTTTACGGATTATGTCAAATCTGCGACAGGATTCATACTGAAAGACGACTACATTGCCGAGCGGACGGTAATCTCATTCAACTCCATCCGAAAGGTCACATCGGAAGTCTCGTTTGATGCAGACGAACGCAATATCCGAAACTGGCTTGCTATAATGCTCCGAAAAGGGACTTCGCCTGTGACGCTCCGGCGATACCTTGGCAAGCTCCACAAGCTGTACTCAGACTTCAGAGGCGTGACTATACAAGGAGAAGCCCTATTCTCCTCTCTCCGGGAGACAATCTCAGACCAATCGCTCTATGGCAGCCGTCAGGACAGTGAGACATTGAACAAGATAAAAGATCTGCCTTCAAGATTGCAGTCTATGCCAACGGCTCAGGCATCCATCGCAAAAGCGATGATGTATATATTCTATCTCGGAGGTGCGCCCTATTCTGTGGTAAGCGATTTGCGTTTCAACGACGATATTCCTGAAATAGACCAGCTTAGAGAGATTGTCGAATCAATGCCGAAGGAACGGCGAACCTACGTTTTCCCGTTCAAGCACGGCTCAGTCCGCCAGCGACAACTTCACCGTGATATGACTGCCGGATTCACGACACTGCTTTCTGACCTTGCCATCCGTCCGGGTGACGCATTCTCGGCAGAAACAATCTGCGGATGGTGGATTGACGCAGCAATTGAATGCGGATTGAATCCCGAAGAAATCGCCGGTGTCGTCAGGCATATACCCTCAACACATGCGTGGTTGAGAGCGGTCAATCCCCTGCCGTTGTCAGAAGACGAAAAGACAGCGAGGCTAAGAATTGTTGCAGACATGATTGCCGATACAACGCCAAGATGGTATGCAATGTTCATGCGCGACAATAACACCCCCGATGATATACTCGACACCATCGGCAATGCCGGTTCTACACTCATGAAAGAAATACAGTTCTTCTATCCCACACGGAAGATACTGAAACAGAAAAATGATAAGAAAGTATGGGAACAGGTGCCATTCATCCCCCATATCCTTTTTTTCAAATCACGTCCTGATAAGGTGAAACCTCTATTCAATCTTATCGGAGATTTTGCATGGTGTTTCAGGACCGTCAATCGTCCGCAAGCGCCATACGCGGTCATATCAGGGAAGGAGATGGACTGTTTCCAGAAAGTGATCGGGGTCCTTGACGAATCTATAAAGATGGAATTCGTGCAAAATCCTGATTTGATCCCCGAACGTAAAGTCCGAATAACCGGTGGCGAGTTCAACGGTTATGAGGGCACGATATACAGACAGAAAGGCACGGTCGATGACTCCGACATGAGATACTTCATCCTGCGCATAAACGACAGCAACAACATCGTCTGGCAGGTGAAAATCGAGGAAATTTTCATCGAACCTCTCAACACCGACAATTAAACATGGAAATGAGACCGGGAAACAACTTCCAGCCGACAGCACCGCGCGACAACCGCAGTACTGCCACGATGACGCCCGTCACGCCAGCCGAAGAACTTGTCTCGAAGATGGAGTCGTTCATCACTCGGGCACAGGAGCTTGGCATGCTCACAGACATCGGCCATATTCCATCGCAGTCCGAACGAATGCTGACCACAGAGCTGCGAGAGTTCCTGCCATACGTAGAAAATGCGTTCGACAATGGCTCGGCGAAACACATTGTCCTACTCTACTCTCTCTATGATTTCGCATATCGCCTTGGCTACAAGCGGTCTCCCTCCAAGCAACTCCTTCCACGGATCTTCACCCGCGCCATCACCCTTTGGCTCAAAGGCGATAAGAGCGTCGGCGAGGAAGATCTGATTGCAATGCTACGTAACATCGACCCTCGGTTTGTGGATTTCAAATACATTGACTGGAGCATTAGCGTTCAGGATAAGTGGCTCCGTGAACTAGAAGCTAACAACGGCTGCTTCCCTGAATCCACTCCCCCCACCCTCGCCCGCAAACGCCTCCAAATCCTCCTCAACACCAACCTCTGGACTTACTTCGGAGATAAGGAAAAGGAGGTGAAGGAGAAGTGGATGGAGGTGAATTTTACAATAATTAAATGATACAAATCATAAAAACAAATATTTGAAATGTAATTTTCAGTAATAACCTAACTTATAAAAATAAGTTTAAAACCATGATGGTCTATCTTGGATATTAAAATTTAAACTATGTCCTCTTCAAATTCAGGTCTGGCTCGTAATGCCATATTTCTATATTGTAGATCCATTGTCAGTCTACTTATATCTCTGATTTCAGTAAGGTTTCTATTAAAGTACCTTGGAATTGATGATTATGGTTTATATGGTCTTATCGGAAGTATAGTAGGAATAGTAGAAACATTAAAGGGGCTTTTGTCAAGTTCTCTACAACGTTTTATAAATATATCTAGAGGGACAAACAATCATGACTCAATACTGGATATTTTTAATGTTGGGTTAAGACTACATATAGGATTTGCTTTATTTTTAATATCTATCTCGCTAATAGCCGGCTTAATTTTTATTCCAATATTAAATATACCTGAGAATCAGCTTAGACAGACATATATAGTATTAATTTGTTCTTCTGCAACAATGGGATTAGGAATAATCACTGTACCGTATGATTCATTAATAATTGCATTTGAACGCTTTAAGGCTTATGCTTATTTTTCTATATTATACAGCATATTAAAATTAATATGCGTCATTATTCTAATATTCTTTGATAGCTGGCGATTATCTCTATATTCAGTATTCTTACTAATAGCAGCAGTTATAATGCGATTAGTAAGTTTGATTTACTGTAAAAAAGAATTTTATAATTACACAAGAGTTAATCGCGTCGCAGATAAAACGCTGTACCAGCAGATTGGGAAATTTGCCGGATGGAAATCTTTAGGAACAATCAGTGCCACCCTTCAAGCCTCCGGAATTAATTTTGCACTTAATATATTTGGCGGATTAGCAGTAAACACAGCTCGTACAATTACCTATCAAGTAATGAATGCTGTTAATATTTTAATATGGAATATAAATACCGCATTCTCGCCAAGATGTATCACTGCGTTTGGCCGTGGAGATAAAGTTTCTTTTTATGAGATGATGTACCTAATGAGCAAAATAACGTTTCTACTTAATGCCTTTTTGGGATTAGGAATAATCCTGTTTATTCCTAGTATACTTTTAATATGGCTGGGAGAAATACCTCTTTATACAATTTCATTCATCAGATTAATATTCTTTTACTCAATAATGAAGAGTCTTCAAGATTCTATTGATGTACTGTATACTGCTGTAGGCAAATTAAAATTCTATCAAACCATAACATTTATTTTTTGTATTTTATCAGTAGCTATTTCGTATTTATTCCTATCTCTAAATACTGAATTCTATATAGTTTTTATCATAATGGGGATAGCAGAAATGATTATCGTTACATGTAGCTTAATTTATGCAAAAATATATTTAGAATTTAACCTAAAAGATTATTGGAATAAAATTTTGTCAAAAATAAGTATATCCCTCCTAATTTTAATAGGAATATGTATTTTTAATTACAAAATAGAGCAATCTGAACTTCAAGGATTTACTCTGATGATAATTTCGGGAACGCTATGGCTTTTCGGTGGATTATCCACTTGCTTGATTATGCTTAATAAACATGAATACCAACAGCTTTTAACTATTATTAAAAAGAAAAGATAATGTCTGTAATCTTTAATTCATTTTGGGGTATTATTTTAATTCTTATTTCTTTAAGCATGCTTTTAAATAAAAAAATACCTTACCTAAAAGCATCTGATTCGATTAAAATTATAATTCTAATTGTAATCTTGATTACAGTCATATTCATGGCAATTACTCCCGTAGACGACCCGTCAGCGACTGATAAAAAGGCTTATTTAAGCATGTTTACCAAAGGCCAGAAATCATTTCGCGATGTTGGAATTATTTTTCTTATAAGCACAATCCGATTGATCACAGTAGAACCTTTTGTATTTTTTTTCATCTCTTTGAGCATTTATGTGGTATTTTATTATAAATTTCTAAAAAGGAGTTTAGGCTATAATGCCCTTATTGTCTTAATTTCGTCTTTCGTCTATCTCAATTATTTTGAATATGGGACTAATACATTAAGAGCAGGTATGGCATTATCGTTATGTCTTTTTGGCATAGCAAAAGAATACAAAATCTATCATAAAATATTTTTTTTCATTTGTGCTGTCTTAGTTCATAAGTCGGTAGCTCTAATAATATTAGGCTACATCATATCATACAAATCCAAATCATTACGCCCGTTGGTTATATTTTGGTGCACTATGGTTATTTTACAATTATCAGGTATTTTTGAACTTAGCATCCTAAAACTAATGATTATGGGTTTTGATGACAGCAACAATTACACAAGATATTTAGGTAAGAGTAGTCTAGGATATAATGTTGGCTTAAGATTGGACTTTATTACATACTCTGCAATTCCATTGATTGCTGTTTGGTTTTATGTTCATAAAAAACATTTTAAAGACAATTATTATCTTACAATAGTTAAGACTTATCTTTTTGTAAATGCGATATGGATGATGTTTGTAAGGATGCCGTTTACAGATCGAATCGCATATCTATCATGGGTATTAATTCCATTTATAATTCTTTACCCCCTTCTGTGCTATAATCATATTAAAACAAAATACAGTGTTATCCTCACCGTTGCGATGTGCCTATACGGAGGTTTGACTAATCTTGCAATTTATATAGCTAAACACTCAATATGACGCCAATTAATATTTCTGTCACTGTTCCTGTATACAATACCAGCCGACATCTAAAAAAATGTCTTGATTCTTTAAAAGCACAATCTCTCAACGAAATTGAATTTATACTTGTTGACGACGGTTCAACTGATGAAAGTGGAAAAATATGTGATGAATATGCAGCAATAGATTCTCGCTTTAGAGTCATACATCAAAAAAACGGAGGTTTAGCTATAGCCCGCCAAACAGGTTTGAATGCAGCAAGAGGGGAATATATTATTGTCTGTGATAGTGATGACTGGGTAGAACCGAATATGTATGAAAGGTTACACAAAGAAGCGATTAGAACTAACGCCGATATTGTCATGTGCCAGTTCTTTTTTGAATATCCGGATGGAGTCAGCAAACCACACATCCACCTATTTAATACTCTTGACGGTGATGAATTTATCCAGGAAATGATGACATCTTCAATAAATAATTCCAGCTGGGTCAAACTTATTCGTCGTGATTTATTTATTAATGGGAATATAAATTATGAACCGGGCATAAATTTAGGAGAAGATAGTCTCATAATCTACAAACTATTACTTCTCAAACCCAAAATCGTACAAATATCAGATATATTATACCATTATCGTCGAGAAGCAGGAGGTAATAGCTATACTAATTCACTAAAAATGTCTCATCTTCATCAGTCAAAATATATTCACGAATGGATGAGAGCCAATTACGATACGAATAAATTTAGATTTGGATTTTATAATAAAGCCGTAAACCTTGCCTTTTCGTGTTTAAGAGTGGATGAATTAGATTTACTTTTCTACAAGCAACATATAAAAAATCTGAAATGGAAAGATTTCTTTCATTTTAGACCAACTCTAAAAAGTTGTTTGGTTTATTCATGTAAATTACTTCCATTAAGAGTAGTCAAATACATGTTTAATATCCTATACCCCTATTTTTATAAATAATTCTCATCTCAATTTTATCTACTTGTTCGTATTTATATAGTTAAATAAAAATACACATCAGACTTTAAATCTAAAATTTATTTCTAAAGATATTCTACAATAATATAATTGTAAAATATAATACGAATAATTAATATTCGAGTTCCTATGAATTATAAAAAATTTTTTCCATCAAGAAATATTAGAGCTAAAATACTTTCGCTACTAGATTGGATTCCTAACAGAATCATGGTTCCACTTCAATATCGTATCCATACAGGGAGAAAACTAAACCTAAAGAATCCTCAACGTTTTACAGAAAAGATTCAGGTTTATAAGCTTAAATATAGAAATCCTATAATGCTTCAATGCACTGACAAATATACTGTCAGGAAATATGTTACAGAAAAAGGATTAGCCGATATTCTTATCCCACTTATTGGAATTTATAATTCTCCAGATGAAATTGATTTTGACTCTTTACCGAACCAATTCGTGGCAAAAACAAATGATGGAGGAGGTGGTAATCAGGTTTTTATTTGCCGAGAGAAATGCACTATTGATAAACAGGCATTTATCAATATTCTAAGTGATTGGATGTCACAACCAAAACCCCAAAAACATATAGGTCGGGAATGGGCTTACGAGAATTGTCAGCCTCGAAGAATTATAATAGAACAAATGATATCAGACGAAAAATATCATGATATCCCTGATTACAAGTTCTATTGTTTTGATGGAGAACCTCACTATTGTCAAGTAATCATGAATCGCCGTGATAATGAGACTATTGATTTCTTTGATATGGAATGGAATCATCAACCCTTCTACGGACTTAATCCTAAACATGGACCGGCACCAAAACCGGCACCAAAACCGGCACCAAAACCGGCACACTTTGATACGATGAAAGATATAGCCAAGAAACTCAGTGGTGGTTTTCCATTTTCTCGAATTGACCTATACTCCACTAAATCTACTGTCTGGTTTGGAGAAATTACATTTTATCCAGCAAGTGGATATGGGAACTTTACTCCTGATGAGTGGGATTTTTATTTAGGAAACTTATTTGACTTTTAATAAAATAACCTATGGCTAAAATTTTTATAGTGGTTAATGAAGACCGATTTTTTTTATCACACAGAAAGCCAATTGCCATAGCTGCACGTGAAAATGGTTTTGAAACAATAATAGTAACAAAAGATACAGGCTGTAGATCTAAAATTGAAGACTTAGGCTTTAAAATGATTAATTTACCGATTAATCCAACAGGAATGAATCCTATTCAAGAGTTTAGAACCTTCCTATTTTTATATCGGTTATATCAAAAAGAAAAGCCAGATATTGTCCATCATGTTGGTTTAAAAAATATTTTATGGGGAGGACTTGCAGCTAAATTATGTAAGATAAAAGGAGTTGTAAATGCTGTCAGTGGACTTGGGGGGCTATTTAATGGGGGACTTTCAAGAACGGCCAAAGGCATATTACGAATAATGAAATATTCCAATGACAGGCCGAATATCAAGGTTATATTTCAAAATAATGATGACAAATCCATTTTTCTTTCTAATTCAGTAGTTAATCCTGAACAAATTGAATTTACAAAAGGGTCAGGTATTGACTTAAAAGAATATTCATATAAACCTGAACCTGAAACTGGGGAAATAATTATAATATTTACAGCCCGAATGGTCAAAGAAAAAGGGGTCTGTGACCTAATTGATGCAGCTGAACTATTAAAGCCTCAATACAAAGGTCAAATTAAATTTATTTTATGCGGCCGACTTACTCCTAATAAATCAGGCATCACAATGGAATATATGAATACTCATTGTGACGGAGACTACATCTGTTGGCTTGGTGAACGAAATGATGTGAAGCAACTGTTAGAAAACAGCCATATAATGGCTTTCCCTTCATATTACAGAGAAGGCGTCCCAAAATCTCTCATTGAAGCATCGGCAATAGGACGTCCCATTATCACATGTGATTCAACAGGATGTCGTGACGTGGTCGATAATGGCCATAACGGCTTTCTTGTTAAGCCACAGAATCCTACAGAATTAGCCGATGCTTTAAAAGAACTGATAGAGAATCGGATATTACGACAGAGAATGGGAGAAGCCTCTAGAGAAAAGGCAGAACAGGAGTTTTCAATTGAAAAAGTAATTGAAACACATTTAGCAATTTACAAGAATTTATCTTAAAGTAAAATATTCATTTGAATCTATATATTTATATTCTCACATGACTTCCCTTCACCAAGCGTATCGCACTTTTTTCGGGAAGGGCGATGCGCTTTATCAGTTATTTGCGCCTTACCGTATATGTCCATTGGGGGCGCATGTCGACCATCAGCACGGTCTTGTAAGCGGGTTCGCTTTCGATTCGGGAATAGAATTTCTGTTCTCGGCAACCGACAACGGAAAAGTCGAGATGGCCTCTCTGTCATTCGAAGGTCTGATGACGTTCAATGTACAGAGACCCGTCGATGAGAAACAAGGCAACTGGGGCGACTATCTGCGGGGAGCCGTCTGGGCGCTGCAACAGGATTTCAGGCTTGACAAAGGAATACGCGGAATTGTCAAAGGCTCTATGCCTATAGGTGGGCTGTCGTCGTCGGCAGCCCTTCTTTGTGGCTTTGTGATGGCCATTGATAAGGTAAACCACCTCGAACTGACCCGCCAGCAGGTCATCGACTACGCCTCTATAGCCGAGCGGAAATATGTCGGACTCAACAACGGAATTCTCGATCAAGCATGCGTAGTGCTATGCGAAGCCGACAAACTTCTGTTTCTTGACACCGAGACAGGCGAACACCGCCTTATTCCCTTCGGAGGCGACAATCCCAGACCACTACCCTTCAAGCTTGGCATCTTCTTTTCCGGCGTCACCCGCAAACTGACCGGCACAGACTATAATCTGCGCGTCTCGGAATGCAAGACCGCAGCGTGGATTATGCAGGCATACGAAGGAGAGCACCTTAAGGAACTTGCCGACACGCGTCTGCGCGACGTGCCTGAAGAAAATCTTGAAAAATATGCCGAACGTATGCCTGCACGCTTCGCACGCCGTGCGCGCCACTTCTTCACCGAGTGCGAACGAGTCCGAAAAGGAATCGAGGCATGGGAAGCCGGTGACATCGCACGGTTCGGACAATATGTCTTTGACAGCTGTGAAAGTTCGATGGACAATTACGAATGTGGCTCGCCTGAACTCATATCACTCCATAAGATAATGAGAAAAACCGACGGAATATTCGGCGGACGTTTCAGCGGAGCTGGATTCAAAGGAGCATGTATAGCCCTCGTCGATCCTGAAAAAACAGATTCAATCCGTGAATCCGTAACCACTGAATATCTAAAGGAATACCCCCAGTACAAGGATTCATTCGAAATCTTCTTCTGCGACCCGGCAAACGGAGTCGATTTCCTCTGACCAATGCCATCACTACAATTATAATCCTCTGAAGTCTATGAAAAATATAATAATAGCGGCCGGTTATGCCACACGTCTCTATCCTCTGACTGAAAACTTTCCAAAACCATTGCTAAAAGTCGGTGACCGAAATATCCTCGAACGCATGCTCGATGACATCGACCCGCTGCCTGAAATAGATTCACACATTATCGTGACAAACCATAAGTTCACACCAATATTTCAGGAATGGCTGAAAACAACCTCATATGAAAAACCGGTGACCATAATTGATGACGGGACTACATCAAACGACAAACGTCTCGGTGCGGTCCGCGATCTTCTTCTTGCCATCAAAGACTGTAACATCAATGACGACATAATGGTACTTGCAGCCGACAACATCCTTGAATTCTCACTCCGAGGATTTATCGACTATTTCAATGAAAAAGGGACATCAGTGATCATGTGCCATCACGAACCGGAACTGAAACGCCTTCAGCGCACCGGCGTAATAGCCGTCAACGACGAAATGAAAGTTCTCGAAATGCAGGAAAAACCCGAGACACCTGTTTCAAACTGGGCTGTACCTCCCTTCTACATATATTCAAAAAACGATCTACCTCTTATAAAAGAATGTCTTGACCACGGATGCGGGTTCGATGCCCCCGGAAATCTTGCCCACTACCTTACCGAGACCTCTGCCCTCCACGCATGGCCCATGCCGGCCGGACGCTTCGACATAGGCTCACTCGACTCCTATAAAGAAGCACAAATACGTTTCAGCTAACTTTTATCCCCAATTAAACACACATACACTTTTTATGAACATTCTAGTAACAGGCGCAGCGGGATTTATTGGTTCATACGTAGTCAGACGCTTTGCCGAACTCGGACATAATGTCACAGGTCTTGACAATATCAATACATATTACGACCACAGTCTGAAATATGCACGTCTCTCGGAAGCAGGAATAGCCCGGGAAGAGGCCGAAAAATGGTATAAATTCACCAAATCTTCAATGTATGGCGAGCATTACCGCTTCATCCGCATGAACCTCGAAGACACCGAGGCTATGAAAATGCTTTTTGCCAACGGAAATTTTGACACAGTAATCAACCTCGGGGCACAAGCCGGAGTAAGATATTCCATAACAAACCCGCATGCCTATATCGAAAGTAATGTCGATGGGTTCATAAACATTCTTGAGGGATGCCGTGACAACGGCGTAGGTCATCTGGTATATGCGTCATCCTCAAGCGTATATGGTCTTAACGGCAAAATTCCTTTCTCGGAACATGATGGTATCGCACACCCGGTGTCACTTTATGCCGCCACAAAGAAATCAAACGAGCTTATGGCTCATGCCTATTCAAAACTCTACGGACTCCCGACCACCGGTCTGCGATTTTTCACCGTCTATGGACCATGGGGACGCCCCGACATGTCGCCATTCCTGTTTATCGACGCAATTCTCCACGACAGACCGATAAAAGTGTTCAACAACGGCGACATGTGGCGCGACTTTACTTATATCGACGACATCGTTGAAGGAATCGTCCGTATAACCTCCGTAATTCCGCAGGGTAATAAAGACTGGGACGAGACTAATCCTGATCCGGCAACATCATCCGTTCCATACCGCATATATAACATCGGCAATTCCCAGCCAACACGCCTAATGGACTACATCCATTGCATCGAAAATTCAATCGGGCACGAGGCTCAAAAAGACTTCCTCCCCATGCAGCAGGGGGATGTCTATCAGACATACGCCGACTCGTCAGCCCTTGCCGAAGCCACAGGCTTCCGTCCGTCGACACCACTACAATCAGGTATCGACAGAACTGTTGCATGGTTCAAGGAATTCTATAATCTCTGAAACATTTAATCAAGCCCTATGAAAAAATACAATATTGCAGTCGCCGGTACAGGATATGTCGGTCTGAGCGTGGCGATACTACTCGCACAGCACAACCACGTGACCGCCGTAGATGTCATCCCTGAAAAAGTCGAAAAAATCAACAACCGCATTTCCCCGATTCAGGATGACTACATTGAAAAATATCTCGCTGAAAAGGCTCTTGACCTGACCGCCACACTCTATGGTGCAGAAGCATATCGCAACGCAGACTTCGTTGTCATAGCCGCACCGACGAACTATGATCCTGTAACAAACTATTTCGACACCCACCATATCGAAGATGTCATTGACCTTGTGCTTTCTGTCAATCCCAAAGCAGTGATGATCATAAAATCGACAATCCCGGTGGGATATTGCCGAAATCTCTATGTCAGATATGCGGCCAAGGGTGTCAAGATATTAAATCTGCTATTTTTCCCTGAGTTCCTTCGCGAATCAAAGGCACTCTACGACAATCTCTACCCTTCCCGCATAATAGCAGGAATCCCCAAGCTAATAAACCAACCACTGTTTGCCGAAGAGAACGAAGCAATCGAAAAGGTCGCTGATATCGAAAAACTCGACAAAGCTGCTCGCATATTTGTCGAACTGTTACAACAAGGCGCGTTAAAGCCTGACATCGATACTCTCTACATGGGGCTGAAAGAGGCGGAAGCGGTTAAGCTTTTTGCCAATACCTACCTTGCCCTGCGTGTGAGCTACTTCAACGAGCTTGATACATACGCCGAAGTAAAGGGCCTTGACTCCAAAGCTATTATCAATGGAATCGGATTAGACCCGCGCATCGGCAATCACTACAACAATCCATCATTCGGCTACGGCGGTTACTGTCTACCCAAAGACACTAAACAGCTCCTCGCCAACTATGCCAATGTTCCTCAGAATATGATGAGCGCCATAGTTGAAAGCAACCGCACCCGCAAAGACTTCATCGCTGACCAAGTACTTCACTTGGCAGGCTATTACTCTTCAAACAGTCAGTATAATGCAGAATACGAACAACCATGCACCATCGGTGTATATCGCCTGACAATGAAGTCTAACTCCGACAATTTCCGCCAGTCTTCAATACAGGGAGTCATGAAACGCATCAAGGCAAAGGGTGCGAAAGTCATAATCTACGAGCCAACCCTTGAGGATGGTTCTACATTTTTTGGTTCGATTATTGTTAACGACTTGGCTTCATTCAAACAGATGTCACAGTCAATCTTGGCAAACCGCTATGATGCCTGTCTTGATGACGTAATCGACAAAGTATATACAAGAGATATATTCCGTTGCGACTAACAGCAATGTAAACTGGCAAAAACTCATTACCGGGCTAACGAGAAAATCGCTGAAAGTGCAGTTTTATCTGACTTTCAGCGATTTTAATTTTGCGGAGTGAGCGAGATTCGAACTCGCGATACGCTTTTGACGTATACACGCTTTCCAGGCGCGTGCCTCTCCAGTATATCAGCCTGCATTACAGACGTTTATACTATAAGAGCTTTGCATTTGCGGGTGATTTGCGCAAGAGCCGCAATTTTAACATTTGTGTTGGCCTCGCCAACTCTTGCCCTGTCACTTCATATTTGCGATGCAAAGTTACGCACTTTTAATCATATTTGCAAATCTTTTGCGAGATTTTTCATCAAAAGGAGCAATTTATCATCTTCAACAAGCCTGTCAAGTTCAGATTCGTTGAAATGGGGGCAAGACAACACGCCTATAGTTTCGGCGAGTCGATACACACGGCTAAATAAGGCTCCCCTCTCCATAGGAGAAGCCGGGAGTGATTCTGGCAGGATTGTCAGCAAACGACAACCCCAGCCAGAACACTCAGGTGTAAGGCGACACCAGTCGGCATTAGAGCGCAACCGGCAACAGTCATTTATGTTTGAGCACATTCTTGATTCTTCTGAGGAAGAGGTTCTGATAATACTGTTGTAAGAATGTCAAACTGTTTTTTTAATTCCTACGCCAAGTTCCTCCTCACGCTGCTCAATATCGAGCTCACGCGCATTGAGGGCCGCTTCCCTTTCGTTGAGTTCTCGCTCAAACTCGGTAAGACGCGCCGATCGCTCGTTCACCTGATCGAGCATATCCACAACTTTGTGGAGAAGTCCACTGATGTCAGCAAGACTCCCCTCTGGAACAGAAGTTGTTTCGTGAGCCGGCACTTCCTCAACCGGCTCCACTTCTTCAGGTTCGGTGTTAAGCACATTGCCCTCTCCTGTGAAAAGGTAAGATTTGTTCACTTCGGGAAATTTTTCACAGATGAGGTTTACAATCCCAGGGTTAAACTTCTTCGTCCGGCCTCTCATAAGGTCGAATATCCTCTGGTAGTTTATGCCCAGGGCGTCGGCGAACTTGGGCGCGGTCAGCCCGACGGCTGCCAGCACCTCTTGAATGATGCGTTGGGTGGTAGGAATAAATTCGTCCTGCCTTACATTTTCCTTCATATTTGCTATTGTATTATAACTACTTTTCTTTTCTTATCATTTCCGCAACAACACATCGTGAAGTTGCAAAAATGATTAAAAAATGTTAAATCTAAGCAGAACTTGCAAATATGATTATTTCAATTTTGCCATTATTGCGAAAATGATTATATTTGCACTACGATAACGGCTCAGACCGCCACAAAGATAAGCAATTTCTCGCTTAAATGCAAATAAGAGTTTAAATCAAAAACAGCAGAAAGATGAGCAAATCCACAATGATTCATCACGAAATCTCCGAGTGTGGTTATCAATTTCCACGCTCGGAGCTCGCGGCAGCCGAGAGAAAGGAGGTCGCATGGAAAGTATAGCAGTGAAGAAACTGCCAATCTCTCCGACTATTAGAGCGCTCTCTATCGGAGAAACGGCAATCTTCCCCATTGAGCAGAGCAGTTCAGTCACTGCGGTATGTAGCAAATTCCGCAAGGAGATGGCCCGGATTGGGTGGGATGCGGAAGTCAAGTACGACCGACGCACTTTCACCGTATCGGTGCACCGCACCAAATAATGCAAATAAGAACCGCCGCATTAGCGGCACAAACTAAATATCAATAAAAACAATTCAAAATGGGACTCATTAAGAAATCCAATGAATTGGTCATACCCTCGACTGTCAAGATGATGATCTACGGTCAGGCCGGTATGGGTAAGACCACGGTGGCGCTCTCTGCGCCTAAACCGCTTTTGCTTGACTTCGACAACGGTGTTAAGCGTGTAAACATGGCCCACCTCGAAGGCGTTGACATCGTTCAGGTGGACAACTGGGGTGAAATCCAGCAACTTCTCCAGCAGAGTCAGTCCGAACTCGCCCCCTATCAGACAATCGTCGTCGATACCATCGGCAAGATGATGGACTTCATCGTGGACTATTGCTGCAACGGTCGTCAGCCTCAGATCAGAGATTGGGGCCGCATCAACCAGGAATTCACATGGTTCACCCGCGCACTTTCGGCCCTCAACAAGCATATTGTCTTTGTAGCCCACCGCGACACCCGCAAGGAGGGCGAAGACACCGTGTTCATTCCGGCACTCCGCGAAAAGTCCTACAACTCCATCGTAACCGAACTCGACCTGCTCGGCTACCTCGAAATGAAATCAGAGCGCGGCGTTCAGGCCCGAACAATCACATTCGATCCCACCTCTCGCAATGATGGCAAGAACACCTGCAACCTCCCATCGGTGATGAGGGTGCCAACTGTCCTCAACGCGCAGGCCCAGCCTACTGCCCCCAACGTGTTCATCGCAGACAAGGTTATCAATCCCTATCTCTCGATGCTCGAAGTCAAGGCCGAGGAACGTCGCAAGTATGACGAACTCATTGAAGCCATTACTGAAGATGTTAACAACATCACAGATGCGCGCTCGGCCAACGACTTCGCCGCAAGAATCAAAGAATACAAACACATCGGCAGTTCAATGGCTAAGGCCCGTTCGCTATTCGGTGCTAAGGTCGCTGAACTCGGACTCGTTTACGATTCCGAAACCAAGACCTACAATGATGCAGAACCGGCAGCCTAACGTGAAGTTCCGCTTCTATGCGACTTTGCTCGACGGCTTTACCGACTACCTTAACAGCGATATAATCTACGAGAAGTATTGGGGTTGGAGCGAGAATCCGCCCCATACTCTCGAAGAGTTCAGACAGAAACAATTCCAATCTCTCATTGACCGCATCAACCGTGTGCCATTCGACAGCGAAGCGGCAGACAAAGGAACTGCGTTCAATGAGCTTGTTGATTGTCTGATTGAAAATCGCAAGCCATCGGAAAAGTTCAAGTTCGAGCGCGTTGTGGAGCCGGAGGTAATAGAGCGCGTGACCGGGCAAGTAGATGGGCCAGACGAACGTTGGGCCGATGTTTCGTATGAGGACAATCCCAATGCCGGAAAGGTAGTCGGGATTCGTGCCCACTACAATAACCGGGTATTCTACTTTGACATCAAATTGGTGCGTGAGTTTTCCAACTACTACAAAGGCGCTCTCACACAGCAGTTCGTATCTGCCATCGTACCGACAGCCTTTGGCGATGTTGAGGTGTACGGATATGTTGACGAACTGATGCCTCAGTCGGTTCACGACATCAAGACAACTGGTCGCTACTCAGTCGGAAAGTTTAAGGATCATTCTCAGCATATTGTCTATCCATACTGCTATTGGAAGAATGGCATGCCCCCCATGCTATTCGAGTACAATATAGCGGAAATAGACAAGTATGGGCGATGGGAAACCTTTACGGAATCCTATATGTTCGTGCCGGAGCGTGATGTTCCTTGCCTTGTTGCACGATGCGAGGATCTGATACGATTCTTATTGAAATACCGACATCTGATAACAGATAAGAAAATCTTCAACGAAGCATCGTAGTATGGTAACGATGGCTACACTTATAAAGAATAGAACCGAGGGAACGAGAATAAGCCGCTCTTTGGTAGAAATGATAGAAAGCTTGCCGGAAGGCAAGTACCGAATCATCATTGAACCGCAGAGCGTACATCACTCTGTACCCCAACGTAAACTATTATTTATGTGGCTATCGTTACTGGCCCGTGAAACAGGAAACAGTAAAGTATCACTGTATAACTATTACTGTAGAAAGTTCCTATTGGAAGATATGCCGAGCGTGTCGCAGATGACATCAGCCCAGCTCACGCACTTTATGCACGAGATCGAGGCCGATGTTGCCGGCACGCTCGGCTTTACTTTACCAATTCCGGAAGACGGCGATGAATTCATTGCATTTCTTAAAGACTACAAAGACAAATGAAATACCAACTCAGGGATTATCAGCAGGAGGCTTCTGATGCAGCAATTCGTTTCTTCCGCTGTAGCGGCAATGATAACGGACTTCTTGTGCTACCAACTGGTGCCGGTAAATCACTTGTAATTGCCGATATAGCCCATAGACTTGATGGTAATGTTCTTGTATTTCAACCCTCCAAAGAGATACTTGAGCAGAACTACGCCAAGTTGAAAAGCTACGGAGTGGAAGATTGTTCAATATATTCCGCCTCATTCAACAGCAAGGAGATAGACCGAATAACATTCGCAACAATCGGAAGTGTAAAGTCCCACATGGAAGACTTCAATCATTTCAGGTACATCATAGTTGATGAGTGTCACGGTATAAATCCGCAAGGAGGTATGTATAAGGACTTCTTCGATTGTGCAGCACGTAAGATACTCGGTTTAACAGCGACTCCCTATCGTCTGAGCGCATCACTCCAGTACACTGATTCCAACGGGAGAACCGTATTCCGGCCTAAAGACGAACATGGAAGCCAGGAGTTTGATGACAAGTTACACAGCCGAGAAATCACGGCTGAGAATAAGTGTATCCTTAAATTCCTTACCCGCACACGCCCAAGAGTCTTTCACAAAGTCATATATCAAGTTGCGATTCAGACACTGCTCCAGCGAGGCTACTTGTCTAAGCTGAATTACTATGACATGACAATTCTACCGCAGGAAGGATTGCGTCGCAACTCCACCGGCATGGACTTCGACGATAGAAGTCTATTTGAAGAATATCAGAGAGTCAATCTTCAGGATTACCTTGTGAGTATCATCAAACGCTTGCAACAACCCAAAAGTGGTATTCCACGCAAAGGCATATTGGTATTCACTAAGTTCCTTGAAGAAAGCGAAGCATTGTGCAAGAGCATCGATGGTTGTGAAATGCTCAGCGGTGAAACCAAGAAAAAAGATCGAGAACGAATCATCAATGATTTCAAGTCAGGCAAGATTAAAGTTCTTGCGAACGTCGGCGTGTTGACAACCGGCTTCGACTACCCGGAGCTTGATACTGTTGTTATGGCCCGTCCCACGATGTCGTTGGCAATGTATTATCAGATACTTGGTAGAGCAATACGCCCTCATCAGGACAAAGAAGCCGGGTGGATTGTCGATTTATGTGGAAACATAAAAAGGTTTGGCAAGGTCGAGGATTTGAGTTTGATAGAGCGTAAGCCCGGAGAATATATTATTCAAGGCATTGCCGACAATCAGTGCAAGCAACTTACTAACTGCTATTTTTGATATGGAAAAGAATAGTTTGGCCGACCGCTTCATTGTTCCACCTTACTCAGTCATTGATGCCAGGAAAGGCTCATGGAAAGAACGTAAAAAGGTGTGGCAGTCAGAGATTGGAACCGTGGCAAATAGCCGGGAAGAATCATTGTATGAATCCCTTGCTATGCGTATGCCTGATTTATATGTATCAACTTACGAACACCGTAGGCAACTCGGTATATCTTTCAAAGACTATGTGCAACGATATGTTGATAAAGAAGTGTTGGAGAAAGAAATGCAGAAGATACCATTCTATGGAGTGAGCTGCTTCGACCCAGTGCTTGCGGAGGTCATTTATCATTGGTTTACGCCAGTTTCTAATTCAAAAATATTCGACTGCTTTGCCGGTGATATAACTAAGGGATATGTGGCGACGAAATGCGGGCACACATTCACTGGTATAGAATTGCGGAGTGAACAGGTAGAGGAAAACAAGGTCAGGTGCGCCGAACTTGGGGTTAATGCCAGGTACGTACAAGATGACGGCCGCAACGTTGTGAATCATCTGGGGTGTGCGACGCAGGATTTGTTCATTACCTGCCCTCCATACTACGATTTAGAGATATACAGCGATAACGCTAACGATGCTTCTGCAAGACAAACTTATAGGGAGTTTCTGAAGGTTATCGATGAGGCGATTACACAATCCTTGATAAGCCTCAAGAAGAACCGCTTTGCCGTGGCAATCGTGAGCGACATAAGGGATAAGGCCGGAGCCTATTCATGTTTCCCGGAGGATATTATCAGTGTCTTTCGTAGGCGCGGCTGTATATTATGGAATGACATCATCTACTTGAATAACGACAGCCATGCGCAGATCAGAGCTGCTCAATACATGAATCGTCGTAAAGTAGTAAGAATGCACCAGCGGGTACTTGTGTTTTACAACGGGCGCACCAGTGCTATACAAAAGTATTTCGGAAAAATCAGCAACTATGATACGAGAGGCAATCAAGAATAGAATAGCGGACCTCGGACTATCGCAAAGAGAGATATGTTCTTATGCCGGAATGAGGGCACAAAACCTAAGTTCTTTCCTCTGCGGTACGAGGTCATTCTCTATGCGTAAGTTATCCGCATTATTGGGGATACTCGGCTTGACTGTCGGCGATGCTCGACACGTAGTCGGCAAATATCCTCCGGCGGAAATATACCTTGCTGTGGCGGATAGGATTTCAGAGCGCGGACTGAAATTGCGTGAGTTATCCTCCCTTTGCAGCGTAAATGAATCATCACTTTCTCTCTTCCTCAAAGGACGTCGCTTGCTGGAATTAGAGTCTTTGGAGCGTGTTATGACTGCACTTGGACTTGAATTGGTAAGTTATGGACGTCCTCAACTTCTATGAACTAATACATCACATCCAATGGCAACAAGAAAAGATTCATATAATATGCGTGTTCTTCAGGCAATCCGTGAGGGGCGCGACCCAAAGACTGTAAAGCGTCCAAAGAGAGATCCGTCTGAGGGCCCCACCGAAAGCCAAATACAGCAATCATGTATCAAGTGGTTCCAAATGCAGCATAGAGCATTGTGGGAAGATGGTGTGCTATTTCATATAGCCAACGAAGGGATACGCCTTGGAGGACAAGGTGGCCGTATAAAGCGAGAGGGAATAGTGAAAGGCGTGGCAGACTTATGTTTGGCAATCCCCCGGCATGGTTATGGGGCACTCTACATTGAAATGAAACGCCCCGGTTGTTATCAGCAACCGGAGCAGAAAACGTGGCAGAAGAATATCGAGCGCCACGGCAACAAGTATGTAGTCTGTAAATCCCTTGACGAGTTTATGGTTACCATAAACCGCTATCTCGCTCAATAGAATGGCATCTGCACGGTCATATATCAGTATTATCCGCGCTTTCCATAAGCTCAGGCAAACGATGCGTATCTCAAGCTACGCAGCCGATTTGTACTTTATGCTTGTGGAAGAGTGCAACATTGGCCGTTGGGAGAATCCGTTTTATGTCGAAACTCGCCACATAGAGCATATATTAGGCGTTTCACGTCCGACAATATGTAAGGCCCGAAAGGAATTGGAAGCCCTCGGATTGATACAATATGAGGAGGGTAAAAATGGTAATGCCGCCTCAAAATACACCCTTTCCAGTGTAAACGTGGTTAACACTGAGTGTAAACGAGATTTACACTGCAAACCCACCAAAAAGAGCGGTAGTGTAAACGTGGTTAACAGCAGTGTAAACGAGGTTAACACTGACACCTTATTATATAATATAGACATTAAGACTACTTCTACTGACGTAGAAGTGCCGACCGCTGACGCGGACGGCGTTGTTAAAAAGTCAAGAAAAAAGGTTGTCAAAAAGAAGGAGGTAGAGCCTGAAATACCCAAGCCAGAGAAGCCTAAGAAAAAATCCACTCCCAAGAAAAAAGATCCGCCCAAAATTGTAACGAGGGCAAGAGAAATTTTTGAAGCATATTACGAGCAGGAATATGAGAGTGCATACTACTGGGAAGCCAAAGATGCCGTAGCTATGAAAAAGCTTCTTCAAAAAATCTCTTACAGTCGTGAGCATAGGCCGGTGCCGCTCCCAATAGATGATGATTCTGTCCTCGATGCCTTAACAAAATTTCTCTCAAGTATAGAGAAAGCGTGGTTGAGGGATAACTTCTCGGTGACAAACATCAGCAGTCAATATAACAATATAGTTTCAGAAATTAGAAACCGTTCAAAATCTCTTACTCCAAATGTCAGATATAATAAGACGGCGCAAGCCGGGCGAGCCAGTGTCGGAGCCGACCTCTCTGACAGCGATCGTCAAAGGAATGCTATCCTCGCAGATATCGCAGAGGCAGACCGCAGATTCCTTGCGCGTCGCCAATCCGTTAGTGACGTACCTTACACAGAACTTCCTGCCGTCGCAGATGAGTGAGGCATATTCGCCCCAATTACAATCAGCAGTAATGTCGGCATTTCCTACAATTCTGCAAGCCCATGAAGCGTCTAAAATACCGGCCATTGTTCATGTTGCTCAAGCCTATGATGAAGATGTGGCTGTGAAGTGGGTGCAACAGCAGTTATTGGCCGTTAATGAATTTGCCGGAGCCAAAGCAAAATTGACGGATTTTCAGTTGGACGAACTCGCAATTCAGATACGTCTTGAGTATGGATATTTGAATCTCTTTGAGTTCATCTTATTCTGCGCCAGATTACGCTCCGGCAAATATGAAGATTTCTATGGCTCAATCGACCCAATGAGAATACTGAAATCACTTGATGCATTCTGTGAAGACAGACGCAGAGAAATCAATCGAGCCTATGAGGAAAAAGAGAGAATAGCCCGTGAGCGAGAATATGAGGAAAGCAAGAAGAACAGTATTTCATTTGAGGATTGGTATTTGAGCAAATCCGAGGAAGAACGTGCTAAGACTCGTGAGGTTCCCTATTTCGCAAAGATGGCTAAGGAAATCGAGGAACGAGAAAGACTTAAGAGCGGGGGGGATAACCCTAATGATAATAATGGCTAAAAATCTTGCGAATATGATTAAAATAATCGCTCTAAAATTTGCGTATATGATTATTTTTGATTACTTTTGTATATGCAAATAAGATGTTTAATCAAAACCGAAACAAGATGAAAATAGACAAATCAGCCCTCTTCAAAGTAGCCAATGCCATCTACACCGGCAAAAAGGCAACTTCATTCAGTGAAGCACTGAAAATGGCGTGGAAAGCAGCAAAGCTCCAAATTGCCCTCGCCAGTGGAGAAGTCAAATTTTGCTACCGCAAGTGTAATGGAGAAATCCGCGAGGCAGTGGGTACGCTCAAGAACATGGTCGTCGACAAACTCACCGCGTTCAATGGTGCAGCGATGTATTACTTCGACATCGAGAAGAAAGGCTTCCGTTCATTCTCAGTTGCCAATTTAATCTAATAGCGTTATGACTGTATTAGAGAAACAAACGATGGAAGCCGTAGGGGCATACTTCCGGGCAAACACCAGGGCCCACGTGGATTGGGATCAGCGCCGTTACGAAATAGCCAAAGATTGTATTGTCGCCCTTATGCCAACAGTGGTAGAACAATTCAAAATGGCATCGTCATCTACTAAAGTTGGCGAAGCAGAAAAGACCTGTCAACAAATATGCATAAGTGCAGTTAATATGGCTGTAGATTTTGCTGATTCCCTTGTAGAAAAGCTCAAAGACTCAAAATAAACTAAATTTCTTAACCAATGAATTTATTCACAACTCTTTCCGACGTTCTCGGAAACGGTTGCACTGCAACCATCACCATCGCGCAGAAGGACGGCATTATGACCGTCGGAGTTCTCCCCGGTAACGATCTTGTAAAAGACGCTGCCAAGAACAGCATAGTCCCTCTCAATATTTCCGGCACTCCGGAAGAACTCGACGAGGGTTTTGTCGCCGCTATCGCAGAGCCAATCAAAAAGACTACGGGCCTCCTGGTGGATATGGCTGCGTATGAGAGGGCCGCAGAAGAAGCCAAGGCCAAGTCCAAAATGGAAGAAGAACGCAAGGCGGCCGAAAAGACTCGCAAAGAGCAGTACAACGGCTATGTTGCACTCGCTGAAGCCAACCTCAAAGAGCAGAAATATCGCGACGCGCTCAAATGCGTAGAGTCCGCCCGCAAAGTAGCGACCGATGCTGAATGGCCCGTGCTAGACACCCTTGAGCGTAAAATCAACGAGACACCAGGTTCCGGCGCTCTCTTTGGCCCAGCCGATGATAAGTCTGACGGCAAGAACGTGACACTTACTCAGGCTAAGGGTAAGAAAAAAGCCGCACCCGTGAATGAAGATGCCGAAGACAACGAAGATAACGACGGGGAGGAATAAGCCATGGCACTGAATACAACTAAATACCCGCGAGTGTTCAAGCACAAGAATCAGACACTCACAGACCCGAATCCCCAACTCTCCCCGGAAGAAGTTATGGCCTACTACTCCAACCAGTATCCTGAACTCACAACCTCAAACGTGTTCGGTCCCAAGATTGAGAACGACAAGGCCGTGTATGAGTTCAAAACCACTGTAGGTACCAAGGGATGAGCGCATCGCCCATAAAAAGTAAAGAAGAATGGCAACTACTCACAAAAATCGGAAAAATTCTCCTCAACGAACGCGAACGGCTAAAGTCAAGGCGCATCCAAGAGAGAGAAGATGTTTTGCTCCCCAAGAAAGCAACCAATACGCCTTTTTGAGTGAATGTCTAAATGCCATACCTGTCGTTGATCTGCCCGAGAGTAATGCTGCTTTCGGGCAGTCAACTAATGGGAATCAAATAATTTGGCATCTTCCTGAAGATATTGAGATTGACGCACGGGAGAATATCCAGTATTTGCAGAAAGGTGTTCAAAAATATTGCTTGGTGCATGAGCGTTCATTTGCCTATGAGCCAAGTGGAAACCCCAAGCATGATTTATGTAAACTCTTCGAGTTGTTGCAAAATTGTAAACCTGACAATCGCGAAATATCCATTGACTATGATCATAACTCGAATAGGCTCGTTTTCGTAGAATATGAACTGTGCTCATTTGAATATTATACCCTATTCTTTCTTCCTGTAAGATTTTATCAAAAGTTGCCAGACAGACTAAAGCCACTTGTGGCCGATTGTCTTGGCTATCTAATCTGCGTATGTGGACTTAATGCACCATCTGAGCATATGGATATATCCATTGCTCTTGGCGATTGGGGTGTTGAAATGATAGATGACATATTGGCAAGTGAAGGTGATGATGAGTACGCTACGATTTATCGCGAAACGATGGAGTCCTATAACGAGGGCGCAATATATGAACTCATAAAGGAAGTTAGTGGATGTCCTACCGATATTCCTAAGATGAGGAAAGAATTGGATGCAGCCTTAACCGAGTACAGTATCGATAGCCCCATATGGCAAGTATTGAAAGAAATTAAGAATGGCATCGAACTCCACCAGACAGACAATATCGGTAACTACCTAAGAACGCCAGATTCTTGCACGCTTGAAGATTATGCCAACAATGACAACATTATTGACTTTGAAAGACTCTTCGCTGTAGTTTATGACATCTTTGATCCCATCGCAGAACGAGCTGAAGAATCCTTGAATAGCGATGGCGGCTCTCTTGAAATCCAAGGATTATATGATAGTCAAATTATTGATGAGCAAGTGAAAAAAGAACTACAAACAGCCAAATTCACAGTTCGTTGGTGTGAATGGTTTAACAATCTCAGAACTGCGATAGATAAAATATGAACGGATTATCTGAAAAATTATCAAGCTCCTATATCCCTGAAATGGCGATTATAGTGTATCGATGCGATACAGACCGAAGTGTCTATCTTGAGCAGCGAGGAATAGAAAATGGAAAGATGGGAGCAGGAAGCCCCTTGTCTAAATCCTGTATCACTAATATCATTAGTGCTCTTGCAGAAGACAACGATGAGATCGAAAAGGGATTTCATGGAGTTATCCCCAAGACATTACTCTATGCTGATACGACCACGGGCAAGACAAAGTTGGTCTGGTACAACCCACCTCAGAAGCGACATCTGTTCTTTGTGGAAAGCCTTGGTATTCCTGAAGGGGATATGATCATGCCGGGCCTCGTATATATTGCAGATGGAAATGTACTATCAGTATTTGCTTTCAAAGGCAAGCATCCGACCAATCGTCTGTACCACGCACCATTCTTCAATGTTTACGGTGACGGTAAAGTTTGCCTCGGTTCTGCAAAAGCGAAGAAGCCATCAAGACTGACATACATTGAAGCCATAGAATATTGGGAAAATCTATTTTGGAATTCAGAGTTCTCACATCTCATTGGCGGCACTCCTATTGATGGAAACCTTGCTGTCATCACGAAGCATTGCATCAAAACCGGAGAGCCATTTCCTGCCAATAAATTGAATCTGCACAAGACGACACTCCAGCATATATTAAAATGAAAACGCATTTTACCCACGAATATATCCTTAATCCCAGCCATAGGGTAACTGTAAATCTGATTGGGGCCGGAGGTACGGGTAGTCAAGTCCTCAGTGCGCTTGCCAGAATGGACTACGCACTATACAAGCTCGGCCACCCTGGGCTTCATGTAACGGTCTATGACGATGATGTTGTAACTGACGCAAACATCGGTCGGCAATTATTCCGTGGCGCTGACATAGGACAAAATAAGGCAAATGTTCTCGTAACAAGAATCAACACGTTCTTTGGCGTTGATTGGGAGGCTGTATCTGAGCGTTACGGAGAGAATAAGCAGCAAGCCAACATCACCATCACCTGCGTTGATAATGTCGCGTCGCGTATTGCTATCGGCAAATGGCTTCGTAAACGAACATCAGGAATTGATGATACCAAGGCTATTTATTGGCTCGATTTCGGAAATCAGCTTGACCGAGGACAAGTAGTTCTAGGGACTATTGGCAAAATGAAACAGCCCAAAAGTCGCAAAACTCAAACAGAACCGGCATTGAAGTGTGTCGATGAAATGTTTGACCTCACTTCCGTAAAAGATGAAGATAGTGGTCCAAGTTGCTCATTGGCAGAGGCCCTGAGAAAGCAGGATTTATTCATTAACTCTTTCTTGGCGCAAGTCGGCTGCGATCTTCTCTGGAAACTAATCTACAATAGTTCCATTGACTACCAAGGAGCGTTTGTAAACCTAAACACAATGAATGTAAATCCTATCAAGCTATGATTCAAGACCCAACCAAGCCGCTAATAGCTGTTTTCGAGAAGTACAGACATAAGATTGAGCCTTACACCCTCTTTGAGAGGTTCATGGAGTATGTTATTGCCGGATTTGACGTGACATTCTCAAAATTAGACAGACCATTTACCTTGGATGAAAGCACGGCGTGTATGGAATTATTCAGCGCATGGGTAACGACAATGAACGAAGTGCTCAAAACAAAAGAGTGGTATGATATTCTCGGTGATGTATATATGAGTTACCTTTCAGGAACAATGAAAAAACAATGGACGGGACAATTCTTTACCCCTAAGCACATTTGTGATTTCATGGCTCAAATAACTGATCCTGGAGAGAATGGCGGTGAATCAATTATGGATTGTTGCTGTGGCAGCGGAAGAATGTTGTTGGCTTCTCATGTATTGCATCCTGGAAACTATTGCTGCGCCCAAGACATGGATAGAATCTGCTGTTTAATGACTGTATGTAATTTCATAATACATGGAGTCAGAGGTGAGGTTGTATGTGGCAACAGCCTCGATCCCACCGATTACCGAGAGGGATGGAAAATCAATGAAACCTTGAACTTGATTGGCATCCCAAGTGCAAGAGCAATGACGAAAGAGGAATCATTCTCGTATCGCTCTGGTATGGCTATGATGAAGGAAATTAAGGTTGAATCTGATGAGGTCAAGATTCCAGCCACTGTTATTCAACAAAAGAAACCTCAAGAACCAATTCAATATTCTTTATTTGATTGAATGAAGCAGCTAATTGTAAATGTCGGGACGGATTACCCTATGACATCACCCTCCCACCCATACAGCAGTGCGGTTGCCGCCAAAAGAATGGTTGACCGAATAGTCGCAACCCAAGATACAAAGTTTGAGGTTAATGTTAATTCCGAATCGGCCGTGAAAGTTCTCGAAGTGTATGGCCATAAGAATGGGTTAACGATAAAATACTGCATCAATGGCAAGAGGGCCAAGTATAAAGAAGTTTTGGCCGACTTTGCTCGCGGTGAGGAATACTACCAGCAACTAAAGAAAGAACTCGATGAAATATGAGCAGATTTGGAGAAACAACCTTTCGGTACATAATGCGCAAGTCTGGCCGTAAGCCTACTTGTTGTCAATGCGCCAAGTGTCAATCACAATGCCATACTCCTTGCCTTGGGACACCTGAGGATATAGTGAAGTTAATCGAAGCTGGATACAAGGATCGTCTATCACCTACTGAATGGGCCGTGGGAATGATAACGGGGGTATGTTCCGAACCGGTGTATATGATACAAGCCAACATTGAAAACGGCTATTGTACATTCTTTCGCGATGGCAAGTGTGAACTCCACGACAAAGGACTTAAGCCGACTGAGGGTAAACTATCCCATCACTCCATCAAAATCGACAATTTCAACCCCAAAAAGTCCCTTTCGTGGCTGATAGCGAAAGAGTGGCTTGATGAAAAGAGTGCCCATATCGGCAAAATCATTATATATATGCAGAAATGATGATTTTCACGCCTTAATATTGCGTATTTGATAAATTTTGCGTAATTTTGGGCATTGCAAATAAGATACATTTAATCAAAAATCAACCCATATGAACCCTACATCAGAGGAGATTAAGGCCTGCGCCGAAAAACTCCACCAAGCACAGAAAGAGAATTACCCATGGTGTTTCATCGAAGATGACATCGTGGAACAATACGTTAAGCAAAAATGGAATCGGAAAGACTGTCTTACAGCGGACTGTCTGTATGATTATGCTTTATCCCAGGGCCTTTGTGAAGTTGAAGAATGATATTCTCTGAATTCTACGAACCTCCCTTTTGGACTGACGGAGTTTTTATCTGGAGCAACAATGGCAATATGTCCTTAATGGCAAACCAGCTCTCCGAACGCTCTGATTCAATACTCCAACGCACATGTGAGATCTTAAATGGAACTGAAAAACCACAGAAAGTTCCTGCTCTCGAGTATAGAGGCCCAGATATACTTCTCAACGGGAGTGTATTCCTTACGGTCAGAGGTTTGGGTACGTTGACGGGGGCATTTGGACTTTCACTTGATGCAGCAAACAAGGTTCAAGACGAGTTTGGAGCGTGGGTTATTCAAAAACTCAAAGGCTTATGATACAGCTTTCCAATACTGATGCAGAAAGAGTATGCCGTCACTTGAGTGAAATATTCCAATCGAGGAAGGCTAAACGCGACGGAGGCTTGAGAGAGATAAACGAAACAAGAATGCTCGGTTTATTACTGGAGAAAATCAACAAGAAACTAAATAAAGAATGCCCTAACCGGCAAGAAATCAATGTCAAATAGAAGTAAAGACAGCCTACGATCCAGCGTGATAGACGAGCTCATCACTGCTGATAATTGGTTTACCATAGTCCGAGATGAGGAAAAGGTTAAACTATTTTCCTGCACCACTCCACAAATCCTCAAGTCGTCCATCGTAACCCTGATGCTTCAGGAGGAGCAATATGCCTCTCTTTTTGTAGATGCCGTCGGTGAGTATGTCAAACGACAGCGTTCAATAGATCTTCTCAGAATATCTAAAAACTAAATGCAATGAGTTTCAAAGGGAAAGCAATTTATAATCCCACCGGCAAAGCCGCAGAATACGCTCCGTGGGCCTGCAATTTTTACAATGGCTGCTCGAATGATTGCAACTATTGTTATTGCAAGCGTGGTGTAATGAGCCATGTCTGGAGTCCGGCACCGACATTAAAGAAGTGCTTCAAAGATGAGGAACACGCTACAGATGTATTTATTGCGGAGATGGAAAAGAATATCGACCAACTCAAGGAGCATGGGCTGTTCTTTTCATTTACCACTGATCCTATGCTACCTGAAACGTTGGATTTTCATATGAACGCGATCTGCTTAGCCATAAACCATAATGTACCCGTACAAATCCTTACAAAAAGAGCGGATTTCCTACATTATTGGCTGTTTGATGAAAACCAAATCATTCATCCCGAAAAGAAGAAACTTATCGCTGTAGGGTTCACACTTACTGGTTGCGATGAGTATGAGCCTAAAGCATCGCTCAATGTTGACCGGGTAAAGGCAATGCTTGAGTTGCATAAGCGAGGATTTAAGACATTCGCAAGCATAGAACCGGTAATATCAGTGCAGGCATCTTATGCAATGATCAATGCCGTGTCAGGTTGGTGTGATCTCATCAAAGTTGGTTTGTTGAGTGGTGGAAAACGAACCTACAAGCCCGGCGAGATTCAATTCCTCTTTGAAATGCTGAAAGCCGATACTCGTGGAAGTAAATTCTACATCAAGGACAGCATGGTGGAATATCTCAATCTTGACCGTGAAAAGTTACCAACACATTTCGTAAACCAGGATTATAACATTTTCAAATAATGAAAAGAAAACCCAAAATACAGATACGGTTCGGCAAGATTCTTGCGGCCGTGCAGTCATTCATATTCTCGCCATTCCTGATGTTCTTTGTATTTCTTGGAACAATCAGCAATGGTGTTCTGACCGGCTGGGAAAGATACCGGCACTGGCTGTGCAATAAAATAGACAATCCTAAAAAGAAATAACCATGGAAAAGATAGTCCAACTCCGAGAGTACGAATATAATACTCTTAAGAAGCGAGCCGATATGAACCAGGCTGCCATCGATAAGGCTATGGAGCAGGAAATAAAGAAATCCTGCAACATTACGATTGAACTCGAAATGAATGTTGGCCGGGATTGGAACGATGTATTCTCCGTCAAACCCTATGTCGATGTATCGTCGGGAAGTTACAATCCTTATAACTCTATCGAGCCACCGAAAGTCCTCTCTTATGAGGCCTGTAAAAAACTTGCTGTACGCATACAACGCTGGATGACAGAAACTGTGGAAAAACGCTATGGTTTCAGCATAGAGCAGGTAAATAAATACCGCCGCGCTAACGAGAACCGATGGAAGTGGAACACCCTCTTCCTGATTCTATCACTATCTGGGTGGCTTGTAGCCCTCTTTATGATTTTCAAGTAATGGCTCAGATCATCGAAAACCCAGCCGGGTTCAAGGTCATAGAGATAACAAAAAGCGAACTTGTAGGCAAACTCGGCCACATGGGCGCAGTGGGTATTTGTGACTACTGTTCAGCGGCGCCTACGAATGGATTCTATGTGGCTGTTCTGGATCAATGGTATTGCCCGGAATGTTACAACCGATTCATACAAGAGAATCAACCAGATCCAGATGACGATTGGTTTGAGAACATTCGCTTTGCTTGGTTCAAAAAACTATTCAATCTATAACACAAAAAAAGAGATGAGCAGATTTACACGTTGGCGTAGCCGACAAATAGCAAAGCAGTTCCTCGACTCATTTCAACCACTGGGAACAGTAGTCGATTGGAGTGATGAAGCAAGAAAAACGGGAGTTGCTGAATTTCAGAAAATGCAAATAATGATAGCTCCCAAAGTAAGTGAACGAATAATTCATACAGCCTTGGGTGGCTTGGTAAAACCCAAAAATAACAAATGAAACAGTACACAGGAACAAAGACGGTCAAGGCAGTGCCTATGACTTATGGAGAGGCACATGAGCGTGGCCTTATCCGCGAAAACGCCTATGTTGAGGAATACAACGACAACAAAGGCTATCACGTAATTTATCCTGACGGCTACGAGTCATGGTCGCCGGCCGAAGTGTTTGAGGACGCTTACAAGTTGTCTGAAACACCACTCGATCGCCTCAATATTGAGATTGCCGACCTCAAGCAAAAGGCAGATAAGCTCGGGGCCTTCATCTTCAATAAAAACGACGGCAAAGACTTTAAGGCTCTACCACTCGGTACACGCGCTTTCCTTATCGCACAGTTCAATACGATGTGCGCATACCTCAACCTTGCAGCTCTCCGACAGTCGTGTATGGAGGGTAACGAGGAGTGCCGACCCTCCGGCCTCTCATTCGAGCAAATCCTACCCATGCTCCGCGAAGGCTTTTCTATCCGCCGCGCAGGATGGAACGGCAAAGGACTCATGGTGTTCAAGCAAGTGCCGGCCCACATCACTTCGGAGATTATTCCGAAAATGCAGTCACTCCCTGATGAGGCCAAGCGTCTTGTCCTTGCAAGTGGCGACCACATCGACTACGTTGCTCAGTGCTTAATCTTCAATCCCACTACCGGCGAAGCAAACTCCTGGGTGCCATCAATTTCAGATGTGTTTGCCACAGACTGGGAGCTTGTGATGTAAAAATGTCGAAACCCCTCTGTACAGCGGCTCACTGTCTAATCTATCGCCTGCGGAAGAAAGGAATACGTGTAAACACCAAAGAGCGCGTAATCTTTCTCCCGTATGGCGAGAAGATTAGTGATTACGTGCAGATAGAACGCTTACATAAGGAGTTCTATCTGAATGTGCAGTACATAATAACATAGAAATGCAAAACGAGAAACTATTCTTCTCCCGGTTCGTGTATAATGGGGAGTTTATAAATAGGGCTTGCCTGAAAAAGCCGTTTGAGCGTAACGGTTTTGTTTACGCTTCGGATGCAAGAATTATGGTTCGTGTCGAGAAAAGTCTTTGCGAAGAGTCTTACGATCCTCAAGGCGGCCTGAAAAGTCTGCCATCTTTTCCGGCGCCGGAGAGTAATTACAAACTTGACTTAAAGGAACTCATCGAAATATTAAAGAGCATACCCAGATGTGAAACAGTTGCTGTTTCAGGCAAAGAAGCAGAATGTGATGAGTGTGAGGGCGACGGACGTGTAGAATGGACTTATGAGGACTCCAATGGTGAAGAGCATTATGACTACTTTGATTGCCCTATCTGTGACGGCAAAGGAAAAGTCAAAACCAAAGAAATCGAGCGTGAAGAACGTGCCATTGCGATTAACGGAACTTCATTTAAAGCTGGATTGCTTCAGAAAATTGCTGAGGCCATGAATGATATTGGACTGCCTTATGGCGTAATCACATATCAGGCCAAAAATTCACAACCTATGCTGATTCAGCTTCAGGAAGGTATTGAAGTCATCATCATGCCGTGTATTGGCATAGAGCCGTGTAGAGAGTTGCACTTGAAGCAAGCCAATGAAGAATAGTTATGATCCTGCATCGTTTTTGCTCCAAAGAGGAATTTGAAGCCTATCAGCGTGGCGAGGTTCTTGTCAATGAAACGAACCATAGCCTTCATAGGGGATATGCTTCGACTTCGATAGGCTTTTGCTTTTTTGTAGAAGACCCGGACGAGGCTATTCACATATTGTCTGGTATAGTTGACCTTGACTATTGCATCAAAGTGGAGGTAGATGAATCCTTTGTAGCGAAATCTACGGGTAGATATGGAAATCGCCAACTTAATGCGGTGGAAATAAGGCAAGAGTATTGCACAACTAAATACGACAACAAGCGGTTCCGTTTGATTGAGGCTACAAACAAGTATTCAACTTATGCTCCGAACCACCGCGACCTAAAAAAGATGTTTCCATTCTTGTTTGTCTAAACCCCTCGAATTCGGGGGAATTAAAAAAATAACAACCTGATTTACAACTATGGCTAAAAACCAGAAATGGACTCAAGATGAGATCGATGAACTTCGCCGGTTGAGATCTCTTGGAATGGAGTGGAGCGAAATAGCGATAAGACTTGGTCGCACACGTAAAGCCGTAGAGCATAAAATCTACAATAAACCGATAAGAAAGGTCGCAACGCGCGGTCGGCAATTAACCGAAAAAGAGTTGGCTTGGGTTATCCGCCATTACAAACACACAAAGAACGATGTGATAATGGAGAGATTCAGGATTAGCCATTCTTCGTTGCATAGGATAGCGAGGGAGCATGGATTAACCAAATCTCGACAGTTTATGAAGAAAACCCAAGATGAAGCACAGGTGGCCGCAGCCGAAAGTCATCGTAGAAATGGCACCTATCCCCCAAAAGGTTTTAGAATTCCAGGAAGCGAGAATAACGGCTTCAAAAAAGGACAAAGCAATAAGGATCGCCTATCTCCCAAAAGATATGCTGAAATGCAGGAAAAACGGCGCGCCTCCTGGCGCGAAACTTATGATCGAGATAAGAGAAGAACTCTTTCGTGGGGTTTTGAACAGCGCACTAAATTCCGCTTTGTAAAACAGAGCAAAAGTAAACTGTGCTATCGCTACAATCTTCGCAAGAAAGGATATATCGAATCTCCGGAAGACCACAATCTTTATTTCTATCCATCAGAGGAAATGCGCCGTCCAATTATGGAGAGCCACGCAACTAAGTATGGAATAAGATTTAAACAATTAAGCAATCCAAAACTATGAGCAAAACAAAATCACTTCACTACGATATGTGCTGTGAAGCCGCTAAAATACTTCATAGGAGTGGTCTTGATGGCACCAACCCGCACAAATATGTTGCGGTGGAACTGATTACATACGGACGAGAAGACGCTGATGTATGGGGCACAAATGGTGCTGCCACCACACTCGTTGAGGTTAAAACCTCCCGTGCAGATTTCCTAAAAGACCGAGAGAAACAACATCGTAAAGATCCAATTTCTGGAATGGGTAATTTCAGATGGTACTATGCTCTCGAAGGTATCATAAAGGAAGCCGAATTGCCGGAAAACTGGGGATTGGTGGAAGCCGATGAATCAGGTAAGATGGTGCGACTTGTACGCATCGCCTCTTATCAGGAAAGCACCTCCTTGTCATCAATATCAATTCTTTGCTCTATAATGCGCCGGGAAGGAATAAGGGGCCAAGTATTCAACTATAGAAAGAAAAAGCTGTAATGATACCTGACGGAAACGGTATTGTCGAGATTGCTGTTAATAAGCAAGTCAAGGAACGAGGGTTTAACTGTATGCAGTTGATTCGCTTCCTTACGGATAAGGGTGTGAAGGATTGGAACAAATGGCACGAAGCTCATTTATTGGCCGCCAGTGGGCAGTGTGAGTTTGCGGTTGTTTGCCCTGTGTATGCGAGAACCAATAAGAATCGGCCTATTCAACTTAAACTATTCTGAAATGAGTAAAAAGAACCAAATTCATCCATTACGAGTCTTGAGCGTGATATTCACACTCTGTGTATGTCTGCTCATTGGAGGCTGCTCAAGCTCCAAAGCAATCCCCAATCAAGACCGTACCGAGCTTAGTTATAGGCTCCCGGCTATACACAAACATACACACGAACAGTTATTGCGCAAGCAGAAGCAATTATTTGAAGAAAGCAAGCAATGAAAGCGTTGACAGTAAAGCAACCTTGGGCCGGTTTAATTATAGCCGGAGGCAAGGATATTGAGAACCGCACATGGAGAACGTCGTACCGGGGAAGAGTGTTAATTCACGCAGCGAAAACGCCGGTGCCTTATGCCGAGATACGGGATTGTTACCCTCTTCCAGTAGCACGTACCGCGCTTCTCTATAATTCCAGTAATAGAGCCTTATATCCCACTTCAGCGATTATAGGAAGTGTGGAAATAGTCGATTGTGTTCAAAACCACCCATCGGAGTGGGCCGAGAAAGGTGTATGGAATTGGGTTCTTGCCAATCCCATTAAGTTTGAAAAACCAATAGAAAATGTAAAGGGCAAACTCTCTTTGTGGGAGTATTGCGAAGATATACAGTAACAACAGCCGACACACCCCGCAGCAAATGGTACGTTCGCACTTGACCTGGAGATACCGCCACATCGCATAGACAGGAACCAGAGCCTATCGCATAAGTTACCACTACCCCGGCGGTTCAGCACGAGATGCACATGGGGTTTCGACGGCCGCGAAAAGCGAAACGGCGGGACATCGGCTTTTAATAGCATACCAAACATGAAATCTAAATTCTCTGTTCTACGCTCTATACGACGAAAGGAGTTCAATGCTGAGAACTATTTTACAAAACCATTTACTTTTAAAGGCAAACAAAAGTCAGTTTATGAGAATGCGAATTTATCGATATTCGTGAACGAATCATGTAATGCAGACTGTCGGTTCTGTGTAGATCAGTTGAGATTTGAGGGTAAAGGCAAGACTTTTATCAAAGAGCGTATCGCTGATGACGAAGAATACTTTACAAGATTAGAGGAGGTGTTATCTACGCTTCGCCCTCTCAACCCGTCAATATCCATCACTGGTGGGGAGCCAACTAAATCCCATCGACTACCGCGTATCTTAAAACTTGTTTCCAAATACAACTTCCGAAAGCGAGTAATCACTACTAATGGAAGTGGATTACTCGATATTGTTGATGGGAAACGCATAATAGACCATATTGTTGAAAATGGGTTTCATCATATGAATATTTCCAAAACGCATTATCTTGAGAATGTGAATGCGAATATCATGAAATTCAGCAACAACTACTTCTGCAATGAGCAGATGCGCGAAGTTGTAAAAGTAGCCTTGTCTGGAAATGTTAGGCCACGCCTAAGTTGCCTTCTTCTGAAAAGTGGAATCAGTAGCATTGAGGCAATGATGCGTTATTTGGATTACTATGGAGAAATGGGGGTGGATAATATAATATTCCGGGAAACAATGGACTACGATAAGTCTGTAATGCATAACATCCCGAAGTTACGTTTTCTTGAAGAACAAAAGATTAAGTTGGATGACATCTGGAGCGAGATTGACCTCTTGCAGCATATTTTCCGACCTATAACTCAGGTGTTGGGATATTACTACTATTGCGAGGTTTACAAGTATAAGAATATTGATGTCGTAATGGAAAGCGCAGACCTTTCCGCCATCGATCCACAAAAAGAAAAGACTCCAAATACAGTTTTTGAAATGGTTTTTCATCTTAATGGAAACCTATGCGGGTCTTGGCTCGAAGATGAAGATATTCTTTTGCCTTACGAATGTAGTGGCAGGCAGCTCAGTTATTCAACCAGAATAATTTAATAAACCCCACAATAGACGAAAAGAACATAATGTGTAATTGTAAGAATGTAGAACTCGGTTCTTTCGACAACCAGATTGAGATATACCATCAAGCACTCGGAAGAAAGATATGGGTAGATACCTGCATCGCCGAAGAAGTTATCGAGCTACTTAGCAATGGCGTGAAAACCACCGGTAGTTGCTGCGGCCACAACAAGACAATTCCATCAATAGTCGTGGCTCCAGAATCAATCCCATTGATGGAGGCTATGGGTTACAAACACTGGTTCAATCCATGTGTGCCAAGAGGAAAGTATTCTCGCACATTCTTCTATGCCAAAAGCGTAAAATGTCCGTGGTGGATAAAACTCCAAAAGATATGGCTTCCGTGGATATGGGTCCATATCATCAAGTTGCCGGAACCATAAACAAAGAAAGTGAGCGGGCCCTCACGGGTTAACTCACTTAAATGCAAATAAGATATTTAATCAAAAACCCGCAGACCCTTCCAAGAGGAGGGTAAGGGACTCTAAACTAAATATCAATAGTGCAAAGATAGCAAAAAAAGCCCAAATAATCATCATTTTAAGTGTGAAAAATCACCAAAAGCGCAATTCTCAATCTCATCAACTAATCATATTGATTATTTTATTGGTAAATTCTTGGCTAGTCTACGCATTTTGATTATCTTTGCGCTTAGAAAACTATCAATATCACAATGGATAAAAAAGACATACGAAAACTTAAACCCAATCCTGACAATCCTCGTACCATGAGCGAGTTTATGGAGGGAAAGCTGATCGAGAGTCTGCTCGTATTTCCGAAGATGCTCGAACTGCGCCCCATTCTCGTGAACCAAGAAGACGTGATTGTTGGCGGCAACGGTCGCGTCCAGTGCTTGAACAAAATTCTTGAACTCGATGACAATGAGATAGAGGATTACATGTTCAACCAGAAGAAATTCCGTATGGCTTCGGACGAGGAGAAAACTGCACTTCTCGCTTTCTGGGCCAAATGGAAGAAAAAACCAACAGTATTCGTTCGCATACTCGACAATGTTTCAGCCGAGGAAGAGAAGGAAATTCTCGTCAAAGATAACCTACATTACGGAGAAGATGACATCGAAATCATGAAACGCCATTTCGAGCGTGAGGCCATTGGCGACTATCTCGGTTATGTGGCGTGGAACTTGTACGACTACGATGACAAGATCAACGACAAAAATCTCGACCTGACAAAGACCTACCCGGAAAAGTTCAAATGCGGATATGTGGAATGTCAGATGACCGACCAGGAGTTTAAGGGCTTATGCGCGCGTCTTGACGAATATTTACAGGAACACGACGGCATCAGTGACGGATTTTTAACAGAATTACTTCTCGGCAAATGAAAAAGGACATCAAAGAGCTAATTATAAACCCCATCAATCCCAGAAAGATTGTAGTGGGGCAAAAGCGCCGTCTTCAGCAGAGCATTATGCTCTTCCCGAAGATGCTCTATTACCGCGACATCATCGTAAACAAAGACAATGTAGTGCTTGCCGGCAACCAGCGTACCACTATCCTCAAGGAAATCCTGACAACCACTCCAATGGATTGGATGGTAATTCTTCAGGAAAACGAAAAGTGGCTCGGGATGACCGAGAAACAGCGTGACGCCGTAATCGACTACTGGAAAGAATGGATTGAGAATCCTATCATCGACGTAACCGTGGCGGATTTGTCTGAAGACGAGGAAAAGGAACTGATTATCAAAGATAACAATGAGTTTGGTGAGTTCGACTACACCAAATTACAGCAGATTTACGATGAAATCAATCTCGTGAACTTCGGCTTCGATGAAAATCTGTTCTACAATCCTGATGAAGATGACACAGTGATGACGAAGATTAAGGGTTCCACTCCGAAGAAGATAAACATGCTGACTTTCGGCAAGAATGTCGTGTCGGTAACAAAGGAAGAGTACGAAGCCCTTGTAAGTCGATACAACGACTATGTGGATCAGACCGGTGTCAACTTCGGTTTCGTCAAGAGCCTTCTGGAAGACTCCGCGCCCATCGATCAGGATGGTGGAGAAGATTCAGACACGGTATTTGAAATGCCTGAATAAACAAACTGTTAAACCCAATAACCCGCAAACACATGGATTACGTAAAATTCGCCGACATTAGGCCGGCATCTTACAACCCTCGAAAAATCACGGACAATGCCTTCGTGGAATTGCAGGGCAGTCTAAAGACGCTCGGCTTTATTCTCCCGATCATCGTAAACCGTGACAACATGACAATCGTCGCCGGCCACCAGCGAACAAAGGCGGCAATGGCTGTAGGACTTGAAGAAGCGCCCGTATATTTCATCAGTGGTGTTGACATCGAGTCCGAAATTCTGTTCAACCAAGTCCACAACGGCGTGGAACTGGAACCCGCAGAACTCAGCATTTGCAAGAAGCCTCGCGAAGTCGGCAAATTCTATGACAATGTTCCGGCGGAAGATTTCGACATCAAGGACGCCAATGCCTCAATCGTGAAGGACATCTGCCGACTTATCGTGAAATTCGGCGATGCATTGTGTGCCATTGTATGCGGCGATGAAGTCGTATTCGGCAACAACTATATCAAGGCTGCCGCAACACTGGGATATCCGGTGCATTGCTACTTCCTCGAAGGTGGAAAGCGTGGCATCTTCGACTACTACTTCAAGAAAGACTACGGAGTCTTCAACTACGACCATATCGAGCGCGCCGACTTCATGCAGGGCAGAGCGCAGCCCCCTCGCCACAAGGGCATCGACTGGTCCGTCCTCTACCGCGAAGTAGTTCCTAACCTCGAAAAAGAGGACAAGCGCAAAGTCAAGATCCTTGACTTCGGTTGTGGCAAGGCAATGTTCATCAACAAACTTCGCCGAGAATTGGGCTATCGTTACGCCATCGGTCTTGAGTTCTTCAATCATAACCTGAAAGGCATATCAATAGCAAAGGGCCACGAAATGATTGACGCGTTCATATCATACATCAAAGAGAACGGAATACACGACGGTGGCGTATTTGACTACACCATCTGTGATGCAGTGCTCAACTCAGTCAATACTCAGGCTGCCGAGGACGCTGTTCTTATCTGCCTCAATCTATTCACTAAAATGGGTGGCAAGGTATTCGTTTCCGGGCGTTCCAAGGAAGTCGCTCTGAAACAGTACGAAGCCAAGCGCAACACTGTTGACTGCACGACAACAGTCCAGTTCTTCGACGAGAACGGTCTTACAGCCTTCATGCAGGAGGGGCAGTGGTTCTTCCAGAAGTTCCTCACGAAAGAGCAAGTTCAGGCGATGTTCGAGCGTTTCGGCTTCGAGCCTTTTATGCAATACAACAAGTCCGGCTATTGGGGCTGGGGTGCGTACAAGGTACGCGAACTCTCTCGTCAGGAATACATTGACGCAATCAATCTGGAGTTCAACCTGAATCTCCCGAACAATCAGTCTTACAACCGACAAGGGGACATTCTTCCGCTGTTTGGGCTGATCGACTAAGGTGCTGAAAATTTGCAAATTTGATGATGGCTTAACCCCTCTAAAATTTGCATAATTGATTAAATTTAAGTATCTTTGTAATTGCAAATAAGATATTTAATCAACGACTCAAATGGTAGAAATAGAATACTGTGAGCTTCGCAATACCTACAAAATACTATGGTTGCGATACGTATATGGTGTTGACCTCAACACCCACTGCATGAAATCCCTACGCGGTCACAATGACAAGCGGGTTCGGGGATTTATGCGTTCACTTCCCCCAAATCTTGAACTTGAAGAAAGCCGATTCTACTATCTCTGTGGAGTCGATGTGAACTTTGATTGGAACAAGAATCTCCATGTGGCTTTCGTTCGCAGTGTCGGCCGTCAGATTATCATTGACAACGAATTTGTCAAGCTGAAAATCAATAATGCGCGGCAGATTTTCATTGACACGAAATACATCAATTGGAGGCTCCCTCAATCAAGAAACCGGCTCTTCAACACTTGCCGAAATTGGCAATTCGCTAATATGCTTGCATCGCTCCCCGACGTGCCGCATACACCCACCCAACAGCAATTCGGATTATTTGACGAACCCGACAAGTAAAATATGCGAAAACCATCTTTTGACGAGTTTGAGGACGCAATCAGGAAGACCGGCGGCAATCTCTCTCAAACCGCCGGTCTGCTCGGCGTAACCCGGCAGACAATTCACAACTGGATACGTGAGGACGAACAGTTTAAAGCTGTCGTGCAGGACTCCCGAAAGAAACTGTTCGACCAGTGCCTTGATGCTGCCCGCATTGTTGCACTCGGCGTTCCTCATGTCGACCCGTCCACAGGACACATTATCGGTTGGAAAGAGAAACCAGACGGACAGATGCTTCGGTATCTGCTGTCAACGCTTGGCCGCGATGAAGGTTTTGGCGAGTCTGTCAATGTCAATCTTGAGAACCCAATGCCAACAGTCATCAATATTGTGCGCGACCCCGATGTAAAGCGAGATTAAACCGCCGTGATTGAGATATTCCTCATAGAGAAAGAGAAGGAGGGCTATTATGAATTGAATTTCTATAATAGCCCTGCTTTGGCATACTATATTCAGAAGATACCGTCGGCGAGGTTCATAATGCGCGATAGGTGTTGGAGAGTTGATCTTCAGCATCGCCGGTTCTTGAAAGAATTCTGCGAATATGCTGTTAAGCGCGGTCTTGCCTCTGGAGTCCATCGAGTAGATGACCGTTCCGAAATTCTTGGCTTCCCGGAACGCATGCCGGACTTGCAGTACCCAATCACTCACTTGAAATTGCCTCCCTTTGACTACCAACGCCAGGGGATTCAATACATGATTGAGCATAAGCGGTGTTTCAATGGCGATGATATGGGCCTCGGTAAGACTATGCAGAGTATCGCTGCTGTTTCGATTGCCAGGGCATATCCTTGTCTTGTCGTAGCTCCTGCTACAATGAAAGTGACATGGCAAAGAGAGTTCCAGCGATTCATAGGCAAGCAGGCCATCATACTTTCCGATGCGAATAAGGATAACTGGCATAAGCACTTTGAAACCGGCACCTGCAACGTGTTCATCACGAACTATGAAAGCGTCAAGAAGTATTTTGTAAGCCGTGTACGAGGAAGAACCACTGTCAAGAACATTGTCCTTGATAAGAGAGCCGGAATGTTCAAGTCGGTTATCATCGACGAATCCCACCGCTGCTGCAACACTACTGCCCTTTGGAGCATATACCTCGAAGCAATATGCGCCAACAAGGAATACATATGGTTGCTAACTGGAACGCCTCTTGTCACCAGCAATGAGGATCTGATACAGCAACTCCGTATCATGCGACGCATAGATGATTTCGGGGGCGCGGCCAGATTCCGAGAGAGATACTGCCAAGGCACGGATAAATCCTCGAATCTATACGAGCTTCATTACCGCCTATGGCAATCGTGCTATTTCCGCAGGGATAAAAGTCTTGCTTTGAAAGACCTCCCGGAGAAAACCCGCCAGTATCTCACAGTGGATATTGATAACCGGCAGGAATACGAATTTGCAGAGAATGATCTTATCCGCTATCTGATGGAATATGAATCTGCCTCGGACTCTAAACTCCGAAGCGCTGCAAGGGCCACGGCCATGGTACAGATTAACCACCTCCGGCAAATCTCGGCACGCGGAAAAATGAAAGAGGCTATCAGCTTCATTCACGATGTCATTGATGGCGGCGATAAACTCATTGTCTTCGCTTTTCACAAAACGGTCATAGCGGGCATAATGAAAGCGTTCCCCGGCACGGTAACAGTAACCGGCTCCGACTCGCAGGAGAAAAAGCAAGCGGCTATCGACAAGTTCCAAAATAACCCCGATTGTAGGCTCATAGCCCTCAATTACAAGTCAGGAGGGGTCGGCATCACTCTCACGGCTGCTTCCCGCACTCTGTTTATTGAGTTCCCGTGGACTGCATCGGATTGTGAACAGGCTGAGTGCCGTGCGCATCGTAATGGGCAAAAGAACGCTGTCAACTGCTACTATCTCCTTGCGCGCAATACTATCGACGAGAGAATCCTTGAGATTATCCAAAAAGAACGTGATGACTCCAGCGTCGTAACCGGCGCCGATAATAACATAGAAGAACGTATTGTGGATATGGCTCTTCGGCATTACAAAGACAAACATAAAATTTGAAAATATGGCAACAGTTAGAGAGAAGATATTTCTCCGCATGAAAGAACTTAATGTGAAGCAGGTTGAACTCAGCGACAAGGTTGGCATAAAGACTCAGAATCTTTCGGCCTACCTGAAGGGCAACCGAACTATCCCCTTCGATGTGCTTGAGAAAATCTGTATGGTGCTTGGCCTGACTCTGGGCAACACCGATGAAGTTTACAAATCACCTAAAACCACCGACAATGTTTAGAGAGAAGATAAAAGGTAAAATGAATGAGGCCGGTATCTCTGTGAAAGACCTTGCCTCCAAGACGAAGATAAACCCCAGCACTATCTCGTCATTTCTTGTCGGCAACCGCGCCATCAGCAATGAGAATCTTGACACGATTCTTGATGCTCTTGAACTCACGCTTGTGCCTAAATCCAAGTTCGTCTATCAGGGCGAAAAGCCCCAGATTGACCCAGGAGTGCAGGTATAAGTTCTCGCACGAAACATTTACGAATTTTACAGTATCCATGGAATAGCCTGAATTGTCAAATATCCCAAAGGTGAATGAGTGCGGTCGATGTTCACGTTTTCAGCAAACAAGCAGAGGCACTTGACTATTTGTCCCCGGACAATAGTGAGGTGTCTGAAGTGCTGTATGGTGGCGGAGCGCGTGGAGGTAAGACTTATCTCGGTTGCCTTTGGCAGATTTTGCGAAGAATAACGATGGCCGGATCCGTGGGCTTCATCTGTCGAGAAGAGAGTGTGAAGCTGCGCGATACGACTGTCGTTACGTTTTTTGAGGTTTTGACAGATTTACGCCTGAACTCAGTGGTAGAATTTAACTCGACTCGTCTTATAGCGAATTTCTCCAACGGGAGCGTGGTGTATTTCCGCGACCTCAAACTGATGCCCTCCGACCCGGAGTATGACCGTCTTGGCTCATATGGTATCACAGACTGTTTCATCGACGAGGCCCAGCAGATATGCGCAAAGGCTATCTCGGTATTGAAAGGCCGTTTCTCGGTGCTCAATGGGAAGAACCCGGACGGCACCAGATGGCATACAATCCCTAAAGCCCTATACACTTGCAACCCTCGACGCAACTGGATATACACGGATTTCGTAAAGCCAGCGAAGATGGGGACAATGGCTTCGCACCGCAGGTTTATCAAATCACTGCCGCTCGATAACCCCCATGTAGATCAAGCCTACATCGACAACTTGCTCAAGGCAGATAAGGTTACAATCCAGCGTCTGTATTTCGGCAACTTTGAATATGATGATGACCCCTCGACTCTCTGCGACTTCGATGCCATCAACGACCTATTTACCAACGAGCATATTCTTCCAAAACCGGCAAGATCCTGTTCGGCCGACATCGCGACCAAAGGGCATGACCGCTTTGTGGTGTGCGTATGGGAAGGCAATGTGTGTCGCTTCGTGGTCGATGAAGTCTATTCTCCCGGCAAGCAGGTCTATGAAACGCTCCGCGACATTCTCATCAAAGAGAAAGTGCCAAGGTCGTACACAATCGTCGATGCTGACGGCGTAGGCAACTTCCTCGAAAGTTTTCTGCCGGGCATTAAGGAGTTCCACGGAGGTGGGCATCCAAATAACCGGGAGAAGTACGAAAACCTGCGAGCTGAGTGCTACTTCAAGTTGGCAGAGATGATCAATGAGCGCAAGATTCGAGTAATCTGCACTCCCGACCAGCGGGAAAGGCTCATGGAAGAACTGGGAGCATTGAAGCAGGCATACATTGACAACGATGTTCGCCGGAAAGGTATCATATCGAAGGAAGTAATGAAGATAATCATAGGTCGCTCTCCAGACTATATGGACGCCATGATGATGAACATGTTCTTCCGCCGAACCAAGCCAACGAGAGGTGCTACAATGAATGTCAAGTCGTACGCTACTGAATAAACCGTTGCACTTGAAACACCTGAAACGCCAAGCGTTACCCCATTCAATAAAAGTAACTTTGAACCAATGAAGAAGAACAAAAAATACAAGCAGCGCAGAACAAGAACCCAAAGGCACTACACCTATGGGGAATTCCTCATATTGTTTCCTTGCTGTTCGGTAAGTCATCAGAAAGAGCTGTTGGCAACTCTGGAGCAAGCACGCAAACCAGGATTCCTTGCCGGACGAGAAGTACCGGAATCCCTTAGTATGATTAGCTATGGGACACTCGTGGATTTGAGGAACGCGGCTGGTGCAGCAGATCCGGCCGCCGAGTGTCTGAAGATTCTTCTTGACCTCAAGCCATGGGAAATAAGCCGACTAAACGTATTTGACGTGTTCGGATTTATGAACTTCATCAAGGAGCAGGTTACAAACATCAACAACCTGTTCTCGGCTCTCAAAGTCAATTATTCATCAGAGGAGTTGTCTGCCGGTGTGAAGGAATTGGATTTCGGCCCATTTGGAGTGCTTGACTGGTATGCCAAGCGTATGGGGATCAGCAACCAGAATGAGGTTCGAGATGTGGCGTGGGTGCGCATCTACAACTGCATGAAGAATGACACGGAGCAGAACAATTATGAGCGTCGCCTCCGTAAACAGTATCAAGTAAAACCTTCAAGAAGATGAGCAACCCGGCATTTGACAACGAATACAAACTCGGCACAGTTGAGGGCAAAGTCCGCGATGTGGTGCTGAAGATGGGCGAGAATATAGAGTATCGCTTTATGAACTGGGCTCAAGCCAATGTTGAGTTAGACAAAATCAGCAAGCCTACCATTGTGTATATCCTGCCCCCGTCGGGCGATTTCTATATCGGCCGTCAAGAGATTAAGGATTACCCGGAGACCCAAATAGCCTTCGTATGCAGCACCGAGTTTGATTTTGAGAGCGATGAAAATGATGCCCTTGTTGAGCAGATGAAACGCCTCTGCATGCGATTCATCAATGCTATCAATGAGAGTGGCTATTTCGTTCAACTGGAAGGCAAATTACCATATAAGGTACTGTACGACCATCTTGACGAGAATGTGACTGGCGTTGTTATCACACCCACTCTTGAAGAAGAAGAAGGAGTTAGCATCTGCGAGGACTCCGATGTGTATAATCCTGAAGAACTGGAGAACGAATAATGGCAGAAATAACTGACATACTAACACAGCACCTCAATACAATAAAAACGAGAGTTGCGGAGCGCATGGTTGCTGAAAAGCGTAATGCGAGTGGCCGCACTGTATCTTCCCTTTCGGTAGAGGTTAATGGCGACCACGGCACTCTGTGGGGCTCGAAGGTATTTCTTGTAATGGAAAAGGGTCGCGGGCCTGGTGCTGTGCCCAAAGGCTTTCAGGAAATCATATACGAATGGGCGAAGTCAAAAGGTATTTCTGCAAAAGCGAAAGCCATCGCAGGACAGCCCCAATCGCCTGAAGGGGCTCTGAGGTCTTTCGCCGGAGCCGTCGCATACAACATCATGAAGAAAGGAACTCGGCTCTATAGGAACAAACAATATAACGACATTTTCTCTACTGTCCTCAACGAAGAACTGGAGAAGATGAGCGAGGAACTGGCTATAAACCTGCTTGACAAGGTGTCTGGCATAAATGAATCTGCTCAATGAGAACTGGAACATTTACCCTTTTGAACGTAGCGGATTGCGTGGTTCGCTATCCTGACGAAATATGCTTCGCTTTCAACCCCAACTTTGTGGAGTTTGAATCATCGTGGCCAGCGGGCGTCTTGACGGTAATTGTAGAAAAATTATCAGGATTAAGTTCGATTGACCCTCAGACTATCAAGATCTCTTTCTATAAAGGGAAAACCAGAATATATCTGTCCCGGCTTTTTGAGCTGATGTTTGATGATCCGCGAAACACTCGATGTGTAGAGGCGCAAGTGCAGATTAAAATAGGCACAACTACGCTGTTCACTTTCAGCACACTTGTCATTTGGGGAAATCTCGCTGTCGGAGAGCGTTTTGGCAACTTAGGAGTTTACAAGCGTGAAGATAACAAGCAATATTTTGAACGAAATCTGATATGGTTCAAAAAGTTTCCATTCACAGTTTCCCTTTTCCGATATAATCGTGATGTACAGTTCTACGGCCGCGTTGACAGTGGACGTTATGGCAGTGATCCTATATATCGTGACACCAAAGTATGCCTCTTTGAAAAAATAGAGAAATACGCTTCCAAACTACCCGATATGTCAGCTGTATTCATAGAATTGCCTTTCCAAATTGTTTACTATGCTGTTGCAAAGCGATTCGTTGCGCTCAAAGACGGCAAATATTACTCTCAATGGGTTGGTGACAGCAGCGAATACTGGGGAAATACTGCTGATTATTGCGACGCATCTAACGATAATAAGCCTCGCACAGATGTCACATATCTGTTGGAAACCGAAAGAGGTTTTGCCCGATACCGATTCATGAACGATGAGTTGGTTTACTGTGGAATGTTTACTGACCTTGGATTTGAAGACATTCCAGCCGGTCAGATATTTCCTACGGCAAAGCATACTGCAACTATCAAATACAAGATTTCTGAAGAGGACCGAACGATGTCGGTGTTCGACAGAACCTTTGACTATACATTCTTCCAAACCGGCGAGAATGTTGCACTAATCAACCTCAAAGTGTGTAATGACTCTGCGGGTTATTACTTACGATGGGTGGATAGACATGGAAACCTTCAGTATTTCCTCTTCGTCAAAGGCGACACAAACTACAAAAATAAACTTGGCTCCGACAAGGTGCTTCAAGATGAGCCAATCAATGATCTCTACTTCGCCAATATAACTCGGACACGAAGCATTGAGTGCACTGTAACTCGGAAATGTTGCGCCGTCAATCTCCCTGCTGATATCTTTGAGTATGTAATTACAATACTGTCATCGCCCATAATAGACCTTTATTGTGGCAAGGATATCTCTGGGGAAGATATATGGCTCCCTGTCAATATTGAGGCCAGTACCGTAAAGGTGAATCCGCAAAAGTTAATGAACGACTTGGAAATCACGTTCGCGTTGCCTGAAACCAATGCACAAACCTTGTAAGCTATGTACGAAGAACTATACATCATCGACAAAAGCACGAAATTGAGGGTTGATTTATCAATCCCATCTGGCATTACGCTTAATTTCAAGAGCAATATCTTCGGTGACTTATCGAAGATCACTTGCTCTTATACCTATACGTTCAAGTTGCCCCTTACTGCCAATAACCGTCGCGTGTTTGACAACGCCGATGATATTCGCTGTATCTCGAATAAAATACGCCGCCGGCTTAAAGCAGAGTACGTGCAGAATGGCATACCATTGTTTTCAAACGCGAATCTATACATCGATAGCACCGAAACTTGCTTTAATGCAATTATGACGTGGGGCGTCATTGATGGCTTTCAGACAATGAAAGATGACGACATATCGATACAAGACCTTCCGCTTTCAGTTAAACCGATTTTCGGTCCATGTAATGCAGAGATAACAGAATACTCCAACGAAGCAGACTTTGTTCAGCCGCTCTATAATGCTGGCCTACCATATGTCACTGAAAATGGGTGGAAAGATAGCTATAGCACCTGGTCTGTATTTCCCCTTCCGGCTATTCCGATATATCGCCTTATTCAGTTAATCAATACCCACTATGGGACTAAATTTAACCTCGGAGAGTTCTATGAATATGGTATGCAAGGCTCAAAGAACCACAAGCTGATTAGTCTTGGGGTAATACCTTGTGTAAATGTTGATGCTCCAGAAAACACCGATACAGAGAAAGCCGTACTGCAAACTAATATCGGCTGTTACATGCGAGGTCCTTATGCCGGTATTGAACATATCTTGACGGGAGCTACGAATGATCCAGCCCCGACAGATAGTAGATTCTCTTTGGTAAAGGACAGCGAAGGATTTACTATTGGCATTAAAATGTCAAGCGACGCTGCTTTATCTTTCGAGATCGACGGTTGCTGGCGAATGAAATTTACCCATGAACCGAACCAATACAAAGGTCAAGGCCGAGTTGAAATGGGTGCACCTGACACTACTGGGCTTACGCCTAAACTGACGTTTTATTATACAACGAGTGGAACAAGTGCTGCCTCCCTTGCGTCCGTAGAGGGGCGGTTTTCTTGGGATAACGATTGGTGCTGGATCTTTGACTTTTCAAAGGAGCGAGGTCGTGATCGCGTATCTGTGACTATCCCTCCGAACGCTACGCTTTTTTGCGCGATTGAGGTCGATGCTAATGCTCTGCAAATGAAATGGGCGGAGGGTACGAAGATTATGAGATTCTTTGAGCAAGTGGACCCCGGTAATATTCAGTGGAGCAGGCCGGAGAATAGTGCCGGCAAAATACCTATGGATTTGATGAGCAATCTCCCGGACATTAGTTGTATGAACTTGATGAAATCACTCTTTTTTATGATGGGTGCATTTCCGTCTATTAAACCATCTGGCGAGATAGTTCCGATATTCTATACCGTGCTTCGTGAGAACATTCTCACAGGTAATGCTGTGGATTGGAGTTCGCGAATGACAACCGATCATGCTACACTCCCCACTAAGACGACTTATAGCATAAGTGGGTTTGGACAACGGAATTATTACCTGATGAAGAACGACAGCGTTGATGGTGACGAGAATGAAGATGAGTCAGACGTGTACGCTGATGGTAAAGGGATTATTAGTGTAGGAAACGAGATTATCGAAAAAGACAAGACAATTATCCAGTTGCCCTTTTATGCTCCCTATATCAAGAACAAGAAGGCTCCGTCAATACCGACCGGAAACACTATCAAATTCTGGTATTACGAAAATGATGAGGTAAAGACCAAAGAAGCCAAACCTTGCGTCGGAATAATAAAGCCACTTATTCAAAAGCAAAATGGCGCACCGACGGGTAAACAATGGATGAGCATGGAAGTGTGGAACGATTTTGTCAAAATCAATTCCGACCCATCATATTCATATCTCTCAAGAATAATGGAGAATCCGATAGTGATAACCGAAAACTTGCGACTGAATGAGCACGACCTGCGTATGCTGGATTACACAGTTCCTGTATATCTTGAGAAATACGGTGCCAACTTTGCAATAGTATCAATATCGCGCGACAGCAAGGGTGTCTGCAAATGTGAACTCATAAAACTCCCCGAAGAATAATATGGCCTCAGATGTAAGAACAAAAATACTGGATATTCAAGTGCGGGCCAAAGACGCGCTTGATCAGATTGCGAAATACCGCAAAGAGGTAGCCGATGCCATGGCCCGGCAGAAGGAACTCAAAAAAGAACTTGATGATGGTGTAATATCCGAAGAGGAGTACGGTCGTCAGGTGGAAGCCTCGCGTATATTCATCACGCAGCAAAATCAGGCCATCAACACCCTGACAAGGCAACTCAACAATCAGGAAAAAGCCCAGGCTGAAAACCTTGGCTCTCTCGTTCAGTGGCGAGCTGAACTGTCTAACCTCACGGCTGAATATGATAAGTTGAGCCAGTCCGAGCGAGAGGGAGCCCGTGGCGAAGAGCTGAAAACTCATATCAATGAGCTAACGACGAAGCTCAAGGAGGCTGAGCAAGGCACACAGAGGTTCTTCCGTAACGTCGGCAATTATCCCAACGCTATGGGGCAGGCAGCCACGGCCGTTGAGGGCCTGATTGATGCCCTTTCCAAAGAGTGTAGGACCGCCGAAGAAGCCGAGGAAGCCAACGATATTCTTCGCCGCGCGCTTGCCGGGATAGACCCCTCTGCCGAAGGTGCTGCCGATGCCATAGAAGCGCTCAATAAGAAAATCGAAGAAAACAACGAGGTTATAGCCGAGCATGAAAACCAAAGCGAAGGGCTTATTGATTCTCTCGGAGAATTGGTAGGCGTTAATACAAAGTTTGGTGGTTCACTTGAAAATCTGGCAAACAATTCAGCAGGATCATTTATCGACGGTTTGAAAGTTAAAATTCAGGCCTTAGGTAAAACCTTGATGACGCTGCTTGCCAATCCGTATGTTTTAGCAATTCTTGGCATTGCCGGAACTATTATGGCTGCGAAGGCGTGGTTCGATTACAATAAAGGCTTGGTTGAGGCCACGCGCCTTACCTCCGATCTTACAGGTAAAAGTGGAAACGACCTCAAGAACTTCCGTAACGAAGTTCAGGCTACCGCAGACACCTTCGGCGCAGATTTTGAAAGCGTCTTGACGGCCGCGAACAATGTCGCCAATCAATTTGGAATAAGTGTTGATGAAGCCTTGAAACTGGTTCAAGACGGTTTTGTGTCTGGTGCTAATGCTAATGGTAAATATCTGGATAGCCTTGAGGAATTTCCCGCTTACTTCAAAGAAGCCGGCGTAAGTGCAGAGGGATTCATCGCCATCACGACACAAGCCAGCAAAATGGGTATTGTGTCGAATAAGGCTCTCGACACGATAAAGGAAGCCAATACCCGTCTTGGAGAAATGTCTGATGCTACGGCCGGTTCGTTAAAAGCGATAGGCCTGAATTCAACAGAGATACAGAAGAAACTGGCTGATGGCACAATGACAACCTTTGAGGTAATGCAGCAAGTCAGTGGGAAACTGGCAGAGTTGCCTGAAAGTTCCAAAGTAGCCAGTGAGGCTGTTGCCAATATCTTTGGAGGACCCGGCCAAGATGCCGGTTACAAATATCTTACCACGCTCAAAGATATGAGCGTGAGCATGGACGAGGTTAAAGAGAAGTCCGGGGAACTCGGCCGCCTGCAAGAAGAACAGTTGCAGAGCCAGGTCGAGCTCGACAATGCCATTGCCGGTTTATTTGACCTCACTGGTGGCACGTTTGAGTCAATGATGACGCAAGCCAAAACATTTGTCAACAAGGGTATCACTGCAATCATCAAAGGAATAGTCGATGTTTGCAACTGGTTCATTGAGCTGTATAACGAATCTATATTAGTCCGTGGAATTGTCGCTTCTATCGGAAATACATTCAAAATCCTGTGGTCGGTAGTCAAGAATGTGCTTGGCTTGATTGTGGATGAGATTGTCGGGCTTGGTAACATGATCAAGGGCGCTTTCACACTTAACTGGGATACGTTCTCCGCCGGTTGGGAGAAATTTCGCTCTGCCTCTGGTAAAGCCCTCAAGAATATCGTGAACGATACCGTCGCCAGCACGAAAGAAGCCTGGGATAGCCTCGATAAGCAGCTTCCAAAGATTGAGATTCCAGTCGAGGCTAAAGCGACTGTCGATACTTCTGTAACCACAAATAATGACGGCAATGGGAAGAAAGGCGGAGGCGGTAAGAGCGGAGGTGGAAGTTCCGCCAGTACGAATTCTAAAAGTGGTAATGATTCCGCCAAGACCGAGGCCGAATTACTTCGTAAGGCGGAAGATGAACTGCTGAAGATAACCAAAGAAGCCGCTGAAACTCGACGCAAACAGTTGGCCCTGTCCTACGACCGTCAGATTGCGGACTATAAAAAGAAACTGGCGGAAGATAAAACGTTGACTGAGCAGAGCAAAACGGCAATTCTCAGCATTATAGACTCGCTCGGAAAGCAGAAAGAAGCCGCTATGGCCGAATTCGACACCGAGGAATTGAAGAAGCGCGTTGAACATCAGTCCAAACTCATAGAACTTCAACTCCGTGCCGTAGAAGAAGGCTCCAATGCTGAACTTACCCTCAAGATGGAGCAACTTCAGAAGCAGGAGGAGTTGGAACTCGCGCAGGCCCAACGCGATTATGAAAATGAAGAGGAGCGTCAAATCGCTCTTGCCGCCATTCGAGAGAAATATAACAAGGAAAAAGACGCTGCCGTTGACGAGTATCAAACTCAGATTTACGAAAAGCAGAAAGTAGTTCTCCAGAATGAGATCGACCAACTTGACATAGCCGAAACCGAAAAGCAACTCCGTCGTGAGGGTTGGCGAACCATGACCGATGAAGAAATGGAAGCCGACCAAGAAAGGAAGTTACAATCTATTGGGGGCTATGAGGCCGAACGTTTAAGGACTGAACGTGATGCGGCAGAGCAAGAGTACCAAAATTTGCTTGAAAGAGGACAATTATCTACACAAACCGAAGAAGAATGGATTCAAGAACAGAATAACGCTAAACAGAATTGGCTTGATAAGCAGGTTGCCATCAATGAAGCCTATGTCAAGAACGAGCAGGCAAAAGCCCAAGCGGCCCGTGCAGTTTCCAATAGTCTTATCAGTCTATTGGAAGCCGTCGGAGAGGAAGGTCTCAGCATTATAGACTCGCTCGGAAAGCAGAAAGAAGCCGCTATGGCCGAATTCGACACCGAGGAATTGAAGAAGCGCGTTGAACATCAGTCCAAACTCATAGAACTTCAACTCCGTGCCGTAGAAGAAGGCTCCAATGCTGAACTTACCCTCAAGATGGAGCAACTTCAGAAGCAGGAGGAGTTGGAACTCGCGCAGGCCCAACGCGATTATGAAAATGAAGAGGAGCGTCAAATCGCTCTTGCCGCCATTCGAGAGAAATATAACAAGGAAAAAGACGCTGCCGTTGACGAGTATCAAACTCAGATTTACGAAAAGCAGAAAGTAGTTCTCCAGAATGAGATCGACCAACTTGACATAGCCGAAACCGAAAAGCAACTCCGTCGTGAGGGTTGGCGAACCATGACCGATGAAGAAATGGAAGCCGACCAAGAAAGGAAGTTACAATCTATTGGGGGCTATGAGGCCGAACGTTTAAGGACTGAACGTGATGCGGCAGAGCAAGAGTACCAAAATTTGCTTGAAAGAGGACAATTATCTACACAAACCGAAGAAGAATGGATTCAAGAACAGAATAACGCTAAACAGAATTGGCTTGATAAGCAGGTTGCCATCAATGAAGCCTATGTCAAGAACGAGCAGGCAAAAGCCCAAGCGGCCCGTGCAGTTTCCAATAGTCTTATCAGTCTATTGGAAGCCGTCGGAGAGGAAGGCTCCGCGGCTGCGAAAATGGCTAAAGTTATCGCTTTGGCTCAGATAGCCATTGATACAGGTAAGGCTCTCTCCGCCGGTATCGCATCGGCGTCAGCAGTGCCGTTCCCTGGTAATCTTGTTGCTATTGCTACCACAGTCGCCACTGTATTGGCTAATATCGCCACAGCAATTTCAACTGTTAAGAGCGCGAAATTCGCCAAGGGTGGTAAAGTGAATGGCCCGGGCGATGGAACGAGCGACAGCATACCTGCAATGCTTTCAAACGGCGAATATGTGATGACAGCAAGAGCGACCAAGATGTTTGAGCCGGTGTTGGCGGCAATGAACAGTATCGGAAGCGGAGTGCCTATCCAGGTAGCCAATTCCTACGAAAGCGTTGACAATGCTGAAATGCTTACGGATTCATTCTCGCAAGCCGCAAGAGAGATAAAGCCGGTTGTGTCCGTCGTGGAGATTACCGAGGCTATAGACCGAGTTGATATGATTGAAAACTTAGATAACTTCTGATAATATGAACTGCTACGAACTTATTAAAGCCAACCAGAGTCTTCTTCAGGTACTGAAGAACAACAAAATCAGCGTGAACGACATAGATTCTCTGCAAATCTATGAAGAATTCCGCGCGATGAAGAAGCATAGTCACAAGACTATCTATTGTGTGTCGGTTCTTGCTGACAAATACGGTAAGTCCCAGCGCACAATCTACAATATCATCGACCATTTCCGCAGTAATGTGGAAATATAAAGGGCCGGCGGCTATCCGTCGACCCTCGATCCGTTCGATACTGTTATCAGAAGTCCTCGGAGAACGAAGCCTTAGAATTTGTCCTTATCGCATCTTGGATAAGGGATGATTCTTTGGCAAGTATTTTCCCGATCTTATCTTTCATCCATTCTTTCTCGTAAGTTTTGGAATCCCCTAATTCTATCCGAATCTTTGTAACGCCTTTCTCAAGTAATGCCAACTGATCAGGCGTGATTGAGTATTGGGCGGAAACCTCCCATATGTTTACTCCGGAAATTGATTTCAAATCAGCAGACCCACCCATGTATGTGGATAATTCAATCACATCGCCATTCGTGGTTTTTATTAGCATCCGGCCACCTTTGTGTATAGTTGTAACTTCTCCACAATTCAGCTGTATGCAAAGAGAATACAGCGGGGAGCCTTCCGTAGGCTGCATATAACTCAAGCCAATAAATAGTTTCATGCGATCAGAGAATCCTCCAACATTCTCTTTTGAGCAAAATATGTAGCGATTCCCATCGGCCGGAGTGTCATCAGACACAATCTTTTGAGCAAAGGCAGAGATACCGATAATGGTGCATATCAGGAGGGTAAGTAACTTCTTCATATCATTTTGTTTTCAATAGTTCCGGGTAAAAGTGCCCCACCATCCAGCGGAAGATACGGCAGGTATAGTAGTGATAATCGTAAGGGGTGTTAAAGAATCGCTCCGGGAGTTCTTCTTCGGTGGGAATCCGATCTACATATCCCCCGTCAATCTCAATGCGCCAACCATCGAATTCATAGACATCGGTTCGACCCTCGGCCGGTATGATTGCACAGTGCACGTTGTGGGGATAGTTTTTCTTGGTTGAGAAGCCTTGCTTGAATACTCCGCAAATATAAATTGCTCGGAAACTTCCTTGTGGCTGTTCATCAAAAGTAATCGTGGGTGAAAATGGTAGCGGATCGTCAGTCTTTGGGTCTTTGTTCCATGCTGCGCAGAACTTCTTGCTCCAAGAGCCTTTCACGCAAGCGGCGCAATGATGTGATAAATCTCCCTCCCGGACGTACTTGGTCCAGAAGAATTTGAATTTGACTGGGTCGATGTTATGTCTGATAGTTACCATTGGTCTTCATATTTGCTTTCAATCACGTTATTCAGCAACTATCCGACGTCACGCAAAAATGGCGTAGAACAACTGCCTAACGTCATCGAGGCCTACCACAGCCTACTATTCCATAGGAGTGTCCTACGCCAATGGCGACCGGATACACTACTCCCAATAGGATAGTATCTATTAGCCTTTTTCTTTATCAATGTGGTAGTTTCGATGACGATTAGGCTATAATGTTCCTTGAGTGTCGTATGGGTATATGCCTCTGCATTTTACGAAACTCTCCGCAAATTTAATCATTTTTTGCGAAAGTCAGAGAAAAATTTGCCGATATGATTAAAATTTTTCCCTGAAAATTTGCATAGATGATTATTTCTTTGTAATTTTGTATATGCGGATATGATGATTAAATCATTGAGGCACAACTCCTAAAACAAAAAACTTCATGACAACAACCAGCAAATCAAAGACATTCAGACCGAGGACGGTGCGGACAAGCGGAAACGCCCCGGCGGAGCGACATGAAGCGCTTCGTAGGACACCCTCCCTCGGTTTTTTACTTCCTAAACAAATAAACTTCATGGCAACTTACAGCAAAGAACTCGCCCAGAACTGGATCAACAAGTACAACAACTCCGAAGCCAAAGCCGAGGGCATCTCTTTTGAGGACTTCCTCATGGACTGCATGATGGATTACGGCCATAACGAAGAAGCGGCCGTGGCAGCCTGCGAGTCTATCAACATCGCCACATTCGTTCCCTTCTGCGAAGAGGTTAACGGCGGAGCAATCTAAAATCCCCACATCAAAAACAACAATCATGGTAGCCGGTTCGCCCGGCTACCTCTAATCCCACACCCGTATGCAAGAGACAACTTCAATGGATGTCGCAAGAGCATTAGGCAGGAAAAACCACGGCAATTTCCTAATCAGCTTGCGACGGATCGAAGCCAAAACCGGATATTCGTTTACCAAGGCGATGCGGACAATCGGAATGAAACACGGTTTCAGCAAAGAATGTCCATACTATAAACTGACGATTGAGGATTGCAACATAATCAAGAGCTATCTAACGAAACCTGAAGAAAAGGAAATAATGACGGCATTTATATCCGCCTTATTCTCAAAGGAAAAACCGGCCATCCACACATCTAAAGCTCTTGCTTCACAGCCGCGTATTGAATTGTTCAAGTCAGATGGTTTTGGCGAACTGCACGTTACATTCGATACAGACCAGTTGTGGTATTGCCTATCAGATATATGCAGAAGCCTTGAATTGCTAATAAAAGAGGGCGAACGCATAGTTCGGCAGAATGTATGCGCTACGAAAGATTTTCTTGTAAAGAGAATGAAACGCACCGCAGGAGAATTATTTGTAGATTACGATGGATTGTTATCCGTCATAATCGAAAGCAAGAAATCCAAAGCCAACTCATACCGAAAATGGGTAACAAACATTCTTCCAACCAAACAAAATGTTGCACCCGCTATTGTGCCGGAATGTTACCCGACATTAGATGAATACTTCACTTTATACGTGCCTGCACCGGAATTCCATGAAGCCCTTTCTGAGGTGAATGCTCATTGCCTTACTGCGGCAGGACGATCAGGGATGAATTCAGAGAAACGTAAATCCCTCATCAGGGATGTTGGAATCCTCAACACATTCTGCGACACACTAAAAGCCGTTTACCAACTCGCTTAAATGCAAATAAGATATTGATATTTCAGGGATTGTCCGTGAGGTCAGTCCCTTTGTTGTAATAAAAAAGGAGAGAGTTACCTCTCTCCTCGTTGGCAGGCTGTGGAATTGCTATTTACCTTTTGGGGGCATTGGGCGTTTGTTAGATTTACGCCGTTTCTTCCGTTTACCCTTTCCATTAGTGAAAAAACTCCAGATTGTAATAACGGTAGCGATGAAGTTTAGAACATCAATGAAATGCTTGAGGATTTGTTCCATGTTGTATGTGCTACCCATTTGAGCGTAGCCTGCCAACTCCTAAAGCGGTAGGCCAGTTGCTCACTTATTTAGCCCGGTTGCTGCACGAATAATGGGTCGGCAGATAACTATGGAACCAAGTGCCAACGCGCAAATGTAATCAAATTAGGCTGAATACGCTCTAGGCCAGGCGAGAAAATTGCAGATACGATTAAAATAAATGCTCAAATGCTTGCGTATATGATTATTTTTGCTTACTTTTGTATAAGCAAATAAGATGTTTTTATAATCAAAAACCATAGGACATATGAGAAGATACAAATTAGTCAAGACAGCCACCGGCTATGAAGCCCGAAATACCAAAGGCGAGGCGATTGCCTTTGTGTCGCAGGATTCCCCTAATATAATTCGCGTTGATTATGAAATTCCTTGTGGATGGGAAAAAGAAAAATTCGAGGGCGATCTGTCAAAATGGAGCGAGAAGGATATTCGCAATATGTTGCGAACCTTAATTTGATGCGCCATGAACACGCTGACAAAAACGACAATCCCCACTATAGACTGCCAAGAGTTGTTATCATTGTTAACTTGCGCTCTCGACTACGGATACAACTTTTGTCTTGCCGATGAGTTGACTATATGCAATCCCATTGACGGCGATGTTTACTATGATGAGATTGTTTCAGCATTGCTCGACGGCCGTGATATAGTTTTCAAGGATAAAGCCGACAGTTCAATTAAAAACCTTACGTATGGAGGGTTACTCCATGCTGCCTTTGAGTTTGCACAGGAATATCCAAAGATATATTCTCGCATCGGTGGTGAAGATGGATACATCCCTCAGGTTGGGTTGCGAATACTTCTGGTTGCCCTATATGGTTGGGCGCGGGTTGCAACCGACATAGGAGAACGGTTTTCCAACTTCATCAAACTCAACTGAAGATAAATGCAAATAAGATATTCACAATTAAAAACCCATAAGTATTATGTTCGACTTTCACGAACCTGAGCCACCGAAAGTGTACTGGCTCGATGTAAGAGCCGGTTTGTCAGATGTGGACCGGCACGAAATCTACGCCGATTATGAAACGGCACGCCATAACTACGAAGTCTGGAAATATGACAGCAGAGTCATGAACGCACACGGATCTGTATCGCTTGTCGAAATGACTCCGGATGAGAATGGCAAGTATGTTGTTGCTCGCGAACTCGGCGACAAGCAATGGTAATAATCCTCTAACAATATCAATATGGAAACTGCTCTATTGGAAGTTGGACTCGCGCCGTCATGTGTTCATACAGACAAGCGAGAACGCAAGTATTACCTGATGAAAAGGTTTGTAAGGGCCGCAATTAGGCTTCGTGAAGCCGGAGTTGACCTTGGCGTTAAGATTGCAGCCTTTTTCTACGAAACTCCTTTCAACTTCAAGGTAATGGTAAATGGTGATGCTCACTTCGACAAGGTGGCAGACATCTTCTGTACTCCCGAGTTTACTAACGACGAGCGCCGAGAGATCCTTATGGCGTTAGATATCTCTACTCTTGAAAAGATGGACTGTGAAGTATCTGCCCGAGGATATCAAATGAACTACGCCTCTCCCATTTTTGCCGTAATAACATCCTAACGCCATACGAAATATGCCTAACGAAAGACAACAATCGCTTGTTGCGTTCCTGAATTCGGATATCAACGAACGTAACAATAACTTGCCCGCTGCCTACCATCTTGAGAGTGGCTGTGCAAACGGATACGTCGCTGTACTTCCAGGCCACCCACTATATGGAAAATCCTTTATGGACTTCACGCTTAACGTTCATGGTGGTGTCACATTCACCGATCATTATGGGACTGTGAAGCGTAACTTCAAGAGTATAGAATACATTGATGATGCGTTGAACGTGTCAGATGATTGGTGGGTTATAGGTTTCGATACCTGCCATTTTGATGACTCTTTGGAGCGATGGCCTAAAGAAGCGGTCATAAAAGAAACACTTCATTTGAAACACCAACTCGAAGAACTATGCACAACCTCAGGCCAGTAATCTTTCGTGGTAAACGCCTTGACAATGGCGAGTGGATTGAAGGAGACCTCATCTGCAATGATGGCGCCAGCCACCCCAAAATCAAGTTCGCCAAGGAGGACGGAATAAATTACGACACTAAGGCTGTCGATGAAGCGACAGTATGCCAACTTGCCGGGACTTTCGGTGGGTTGAAAGTGTGGGAGCACGACCTCATCGTTTTCAATGCAACATTTCCATGTGAAGTTGTGTGGAATCCTGACACCGGTGGCTTTGCACTCCTTGAGATTATGTCGCAAGACCTCGGCACATCGAGCCTAGGATATATGCTATCAGAGTATCGATTCAAGCACATCAACTTTGGCTTCATCGGTGACAACATAGAAAATATACCTTACAAATGAGCGAGAGAATAAAATGCAGAAACATCCTCAGTGGATATGTGATGGAAGTGATACAATTAGGCCAAACCTATCTATCAGTAAATTGTGGCCCTTATCGAAAGTCTGGCGAAGTATATTCTGCTGAAGATTTGGACTTCTGCAAAGAGCATCTTTTGGGTACAGATCTAGGAGATATTGTTCGTATAAGTCCATCTAGAGAAATATATGGATTTTCATATGACCGGCACCCTGTAAAAAATATACGAGTCCCACTTGATCAAAAATGTGAAGGTGGGACAAAACAAGAAGTAGAACCTCTTTGCCTAAAAACTGATTACTCAATGAAAACAGTAAAACAACTCCTGTCAGGTGATGGCGACTTGCGACCCATAACCTTAGTATTCGATGACGATCGTAAAATCACTTGCCTCATCACTGAATTTCGCGTGGATCGCTCACAAGATACTTTAGACAAATATCTTTACGACATTCGCCATGCGGACGACGATTGGTGCGACCCTGCTACGGTCGAGGATAACGTAGTAGTGAACTGGTTCGGTACCATCATTACGTTTAGTCCGATAGATTTAG
>ERZ778517.289-NODE-289-length-57818-cov-11.766927_pt1 | contig 57818 bp, 55 predicted proteins | sample MGYA00510341_ERZ778517 | MGnify/ENA primary metagenome ERZ778517 (study PRJEB29527, sample SAMN07138964) | mouse gut metagenome | material: feces | host: mouse | place: China:Nanjing | collected 2016-01-25 ...
GTTTGTTATGCCCTATAACATTTTTTCAATTCTAATTTTAAACAGTTTCTTAGAGATTGTCTAAATTTATATAATACGGATTTTGAGAAGGATTGTCAGATGGATTTTTGTTTGTGATGAGGGAGTGTAGCCGTAGCTACATGACCGGGGAGCAAACAAAAAGACGCTGGAAAGACTCTCAAAAGCAAAGTGATATGAATTTTAGATAATCTCTTAGCGTTGCCTTGGAAGAATGGGTTGTGATGGCGGAGTGCGGTGGATGTCAGATCTGCGATCGTTCAAACCGGAATAACAATCATCGGTATGTCGGCCCGGAACAACAGCCTATGAGCCATGCCGGGATTGAAGAGGCGCGCGAATACGTTTTTCTTCTTGTTGAGCACGGCAAGCATATTGATTTTCGCGGTGCGGTCGATCGAGTCAAGTTTTTCAGTCGACTGATCGCTTGCCGCGCTCATCATCTCGAATGTGCATAGCGGATAGTTTTCGCGGCAGTATCGTAGCAGGGCGTCCTCGGCGGCAGTAAGGCCGTGTGTCGCGTCTTTACGGTTTCTTATATGTAGTAGCGTGACACGAAGCATTGATTCGTCGAACAGCCGCGACAAGGCGTCAAGACCGAGCATGTCCTCCTGGGTGAGAGTGCAGAAGAATACAATGTGGCGCATGCGTTCAATTGTGTCAGTCGATGCTGATTCCGGTATGGTGAATATGGGTGTGCGGCTTGTATCGAGCACTTCGGCAGTGACGCTTCCCACCAGTTCGCGCTCTTTCTTGTCGGCGCCGCGTGTGGCCATGACTATAAGCATCGGCTGATGTTTTTTTGCCCATGCGTTGATGGCGTCCTCGGGCACTCCCTCAGTGATCTCTCTGGTGAACTTCACCGGTGGTATCTCACCCTCCTTGATCATGTGTTTTAGTTCGTCGCACAGTGTGATCATGGAGTTTTCGGCTGCTTTGGCTATGCTTTCGCGCAATTGTGCTCCTGCGACATCGAAGTCGAGAGTGTCGGATAGCTGTATCGAGGCAGTCAGAGCCGGATCGACAAATGCGTTGAGCAGCACGATTTCAGCCTGATGGGCGTGTGCTATCCTGAAGGCGGCCTTGCAGGCTTTGATTGACATCGGGGTGAAATCCACCGGCACAAGAATCCGGCGTGAGAGCGGTAGATCCAACGATGTGACGGCCGGACCTACGAATATTTCACGGTTTTCTATGATCCGTAAGGCTGCCGGAAGATCATGTTCTTTGATTCTGACTCTGACTCCCGAAGAGATGATCGGTGACGACAGGTTGACGTTTTGCAGCACAGCTTCGATCCCTTCGCTTTCAAGCAGCGATTTCAGTTCGAGTGCCCGCTCATAGGTGTGGATGGCAATAGTTATCAGTCGGTCGTCCATGGCTGGGGTTCTATAGATTTATTTGCGGTGAGGAGATTCAGACGTGTCTTTCGGGGCAGGAGAACTGTCCGGACTGTATCGTGGAGAGAGTGGAGGGGAATATGACCGCCGGAAGAGAGAATTAATGAGGAAGGTGGGGAATGAGAAAGGAGAATGCGTATGTGGGGGCTTGATTGTAGCCGCGAAAGTAGGGTGGCGGTCTGCGGCAATCTTTCGGCTTTGCCTTGACGCCTCTGACAAGGCGGTCGGCTGGCCGTCGTCAGGCGGCGTCAAGGCGTTTGTGCCGTAGTATGGTTCTGTTTTCAGCAGTCACGTGGAGAGACGTTCTCTGCCGAGTGGATTTGGGGTGTGACCTCAATCCTTGTTCTGCTCCTTGAGGATTTCGAGAGCCATATCGTAGATAGTGGTGTCGTCGAGTACCACGATGCCGCCATCGGGTCCCGGCTCGATATGAACTCCGGCGTTTTTGCCGAACTCATAGTTGCTTCCGCCGAAGTAGTTTCTTACGGTCTGTACGGTTATATTGAGCTTGTCGGCGATCTGGTGTGTCGCTCCGTCGGGCAGGCTGTCTTTGAGCTTGCGCAACTCATTGAATGTAATAGTCTTAGCCATAATAAAATGATTTATTGGTTAGAAGTGAATATTTTCTTGTTTGTTTTGTCTGCTTAAAAATAGCCCCAATATTTAATATGGCCAAATATTTTGCCGAAAATCCTGATATGTTTTAGAGCATAAAATCATATTTTCTCTACGGCTGTCGATTTGATCCATGCGCGGTGATTGTTGTCGATCTGCACGTCAAACCATTTTAAGCCAGTCGTATCGGAGCGTTCGGAAATCGAGTCGAGTATCTGGAGCTTCACACCTTCGTGCAGCAGCATGGCCTCTTCGTTGCGGTCTTTGGGCTCACGCGGCGAGGTGCTCAGTATGGTCGAGGGCACGATTATGACAGCGAGGTCGTGGGCAGTGGATATTTTGCGTGCTCTGAAGGCCGTCAGTATGGCTCCGACGGAGATCAGCAGCAGCAGTATTCCTCCGAAAAAACCGGCTTTTCTGATGATGACGGTGTCGGTGAGTATATACATAGCCACGCATGCCATGCAAAGGGCGAATATTGCGAATGCCGCCCATGCCCAGCCGTTGGGAGTGAGAAGGGTGGCAAATCGGTCGAAGGCGTTGCTCATGAATGAACCGCGCTCACCCTGTCGGTCGGCCAGACGGGCATTGACAAATTCCAGATTGGTGCGGGCGTCGGAAAAAGTCGGATCGATACGCAGTGCGCGTTCGTAGGCAAGGATGGCTTTACCCGGTGCGCCGAGCCGATAGTAGGAGTTGCCGAGATTATAATACAGTTCGGGCGAGGTGCCATACTCGTCTATCGCCTGACGGTAGAGTGCGGCGGCTTCTTCAAATCTGTCGGCGGAATATGCCGAGTCGGCCTGCTGGTCGAGTGTCCGGGCTGTAAGGCTGCTGGCAGAGAGTGTCAGGGCTGCTGACAGTGATATGATCTGAAAGATTTTCATTTTCTGAACTTGATATTTTCCATACTGTTGATGGCCTGTGAGGCTTTACGGTAGATGTCGGATGTCGACGGACGCGTGTCGGCAGGAGAGTAGCGTGCCATCTCGCAATCGTCGAGCACTTCGCCGAGGTTGGATCTGACCTCTTCGGGCGCGCCGGCGTCAGCGAGCACGGTCATGATGTTTTCGCGGGTGAGCTGTGAGGCGGGTATGCCGAGCTTGTCGCTGAGATATCCCCAGATCGCTTTTAGGATCTCTTCATGGAATTTCTCGTCCTGACCGGTTTCCGAAAGGTGTTTGGCAAGCTTAAGCCGTCGGCGTGCCACCTTGTTGGCCTTGATCAGGCGGGTGCCCTTTTCGTCCGACGCCATGCGTGCGCGTTTGCCTCTTGCCAGTGCCGCGCCGGCCACACCGGCTACCATCAGCACCATCAGCGCCCAATACCACCATGTGCCGATCACGTAATTGCGATGCATGGCAGGATGCTTGTCGCCGGTCTTGATATGGAGTATGTCGGTGTTTTTGCTTTCGATATCCTTCTGTTCGGCCGATGCTGCCGCAGATGTGCCCTGAGCGACCTTGATGTCATAGACCGGAGTTGACAGTGTGACATACTGGCCGTTTGACGGGTTGAAATACACAAATCTGTCGCTGCCGATCTTGAACTGACCGGTGGCCTGTGGCACAAATGTGTATTCCACGGTCATTGTGCCGCTGACGTTGCTACCGTTGACACGTGTGTCGTAATCGGTGTGAGGATTGTACAGTTCGAATTCCGACGGGAAGTCGATCTCAGGCTCTTTTACATATTTGATATTGCCGGTGCCGGTGACAGTATATATCAGCGTGGCCGGATCATTGGTGCGGAAGCTGTTGCCCACCAGACGGCTGTCGATGGTGAATGTTCCTACCGCTCCGCTGAATCCTTCGGGCTGCGGCGATGGAAGAGACTTGATCTCTATCGATGCGGAGTTGGAGCTGACTTTGATGTCGCGCTCCTGTGGCGTGCGCACGTTGAAAAAACCCATGTTGACATTGTCGTATTGCACCACGCTGATGTCGTAATTGCCCGAATTGATGGTCAGGCGTCCGGATTTCTGCGGAAATATGATGCAGCGTTTGAGAAGTGCGGTCATATAATTCTGGCCGCGATAGTTTTCCACCTCGTTGAGCTGAGCCTGTATCGGAACCTCCTCTATGAGAAAACCGTCAAAGCTCGGTTGCTTCGTGGGCATGAACGATGAGATGGAATATTTGGTATAGAGCTTGATCGTACACTCGATTGCCTCCTGTTCGTAGGCTGTGCTCTTGTTGAGAATGATCCGGACAAACACGTCATCGGACTGTACGGTACGGTCGGAGCTTTGGGTGGAGATATCGTCGATGTTTACGGCCGGAGTGCCGTTTCCGGCATTTCCTTGTCCGGAGGAAGACGACTGTGAGTTGGCCACGATGGTGAGCTTGCGTCGCGAGGTCGACAACAGTCGTCCGTCGGCCTCTACGGAGGCCTCGCCGATAGTGACAGCGCCCTCTCTTTCAGCACGGTATACATAGGTGTAGTCGACTCTTGAATTGGAGCGTGTGCGGCCGTTGATCATCTCATAGCTCTGGCTTCTGCTCTCCGACGGTCCATAGAGCAGTTTGCATCCGGGGATCTCCGGGACACGCAGCGAGCGCAGGCTCGGATTGCCGTCGACAACCGAGTAGGTGATATAGAACTGTTCGCCGACCATAACGCGTTCGGGGGCTTTGACCTTGAACGCTACCTCGGCTCGCAGTCCGGCCGATGCGATGATCGTCAGCGCTATGAATGTCAGAAACTTTTTCATCATGCTTCGTGATAAGTCGTGTAAGTCTTATTATGTTGTCGGCCGAAATGTTCTCCGGCTGTAAGTGTCAGGAACAGATTCCGCGCAACAATGATTACCATGGATTGGTGACCTGCTTCTTTCGTGCGGTGGCAGCTTTTTTCTTTTCGGCCTCGACACGTTTGCGTGTGGTAGCCTCTTCGTTTTCCATCGCCTTCAATATCTTGTCGGCGTTGGAATCGCTCATTTGCTGTTGCTGCTGTTGCTTTTTTTGCTGATCTTTTTTGTCCTGCTGCTGTTGCTGATCCTGGTTCTGCTGCTGATCCTGGTTTTGCTGCTGATCCTGGTTTTGCTGATCCTGATTCTGTTTATCCTGCTGCTGTTGCTGCTGGTCCTGATTCTGTTTATCCTGATTATTCTGTTGGTCCTGCTGCTGTTGTTCAAGCTTTTTCTGGGCTATGCGCAGATTCTGGCGCGCCTTGTCGTCGTCAGGATTCTTGCGAAGCGAGTGTTTGTACATATCCACTGCGCCTGCAAAATCATTGTTGTTGAACGCTATGTTGCCGAGATTGTAGAATGCCTTGCCCGACAGATTGGTGTCGAATCCGTCTTTGCCGAGCTGCCGCAGGATTTCCGAGGCATCCTTGATGGGATTGTTTCCGCTGTTGGGATCGGCCGATCCGCTTTGGCGTATCAGTGACGCGGCAAGATTGAAGAGGGCAGTTTCCGACTGTGGCACCTCCTCCAAAGCTTTCCGGTATTTCACTTCAGCTTCGGCAAAACGCTTCTGACGGTAAAGACTGTTGCCTTCCCTTATGAGATTGCGTTCCTGTTTGGTGGTGGGAAGGATCTCTTGGTCACTGTCGGATGCACGGGCGGTAATGCCAAGCATTCCGGCCGCAGCCACCAATATCATAGCCAAAGTCTTATTTGCCGTTTTCATCTTTCTTTCCTGAGGTTTGTTTTGTGAAGAAGTTGATGTCGCGGAGCCACGATATCTTGCAGTAGGGGAGCAGTCCGTCGATCACAAGCATCATTATGGCCAGTATCGCGGCTATGGGGAACAGTTCGTTGGCGGCCGATGCGGCTGTGCGACGCTTGAACTCCGTCTTGCCAAGCTTGTCAAGATGGCTGTCAAGATCACCCACTACCGACGAAGATCCTCCCGAGAGATACACGCCGTCGCCCGCCTGAGCTATCTCTTTGGCCATAGACTCGTTGAGGGCGGTCATCACCACCTGACCTTGCTGGTCTTTGAGATATTCGCCTCCGCTCATGGGTATGGGTGAGCCTTTGCCGCCTCCTATGCCGATCACGTCGACCTGAATCCCTGCCGAGGCTGCGCGTCGGGCTTCCTCCACAGCATTGTCTTCGAAATTTTCGCCGTCAGTGATCACGATTATGGCCTTGCGGAAGTCACTGTCGGGGGTGAATGAATTGATGGCCATATCTATGGCAGCTCCTATAGCGGTGCCTTGAGTGGGCACCATATCGGTATTGATGCCGTTGAGAAACATTTTGGCCGAAATATAGTCGGATGTGATCGGGAGCTGTGTATAGGCATCTCCGGCAAAAACTATCAGACCTACCTTGTCATCGTGCATCTTGTCGATGAGCTTCTCCAGAATGAATTTGGCGCGCTGCAGACGGCTGACACCCCGGGGATCATCGGTCGATGACGCCAGCATCGAATTCGACACGTCGACGCATATCATCACCTCGATACCTCTCGACACCGTTTCCTCCTCTGTTTGTGAAGCAGTGTCGCCACCGGTAGTATAAGGCCGCGCCAATGCTATGATGATGAATGCCAGAGCAAGGCATTCGATTGTAAGCTTGATCCAGCCCATGTAGCGCGATGAGTCGGGCATCATTGCCCTGACCACCTTGAGCTGGCCGAAACGGCGCAACCGACGGCGCCGACTCAGACGGCTCTGGAAATATAATGCTGCTATCACTGGAATGGCCAGCAGCAGATATAGCAATTGAGGATATGCGAAGCTCAACATATTGTTTTACGCGTGTAGTGTGTTATGACTTTACGGGATAGTGCGGAGCACGGTGAATCGAAGCAGCAGCTCAAGTGCCAACAGTGCGAATGCAATCCAGGCCCACATCATGTAGTTTTCCTCAGTGTGACTGAAATTGCGCACGTCAAGCACTGTCTTTTCAAGAGCGTCAATCTCGTCAAACACCTGCTTGAGGACATTGTTGTCGGTGGCACGGAAATATTTGCCGCCGGTTATGGAGGCTATGTCGCGGAGAGTGGCTTCGTCAATGACTACGGGAAGGTTCACATACTCGATGCGTCCGAACGCATTCTCCTGAGGGAACGGCGCCATGCCGTTGCGTCCGATGCCGATAGTGTACACCTTGATTCCGTATTTCTTGGCGATCTCGGCAGCCGTGACCGGAGCTACATTTCCTGTATTGTTCGATCCGTCGGTGAGAAGTATGATGCTTTTCGACTTGGCTTTTCCGTCTTTTATACGGTTGATGGAAGTGGCCAGACCGTCACCGATTGCCGTGGCGTCCTGAAGCATTCCCATTTTGATGTCGTTGATGTAGTTGACAAGAAGAGCCTTGTCGGTGGTCATGGGCACGGCAGTGAAACTCTCCCCGGCGAAGATCACTACTCCGATATTGTCGCTTTCACGTCCGCTGACAAACTGCGAGGCCACTTTCTTGGCTGCTTCAAAACGGTCGGGCTTGAAGTCGCGCGCAAGCATACTCGTTGATATGTCGAGCGCTATGACTATATCTGTGCCCTGAGTGTTGGAGGTGCTCCAGCGGTCGTATGCCTGCGGACGTGCAAGGATGACGATCAATGCTGCCAGACACAGTGCCCGCATGACGAACAGGCCGTGGAGAAGCCATGCGCGCAGCGGACGTCCGTTTTTTGCATAAGGCGCTATGATCGACACCGACATGGTGGCGTGCTTGCGGTTGCGGTTGAGTATATACCATGCCAGATACGGTATGAGCAACAGCAGAAACCATAGATATGTAGGATGTGCGAATTGCATTTGATCAGAAAGTCGTGTTAGATTATTTGATGTCTTCGGCTGTATCTTTCTCGGTGTCGGTCGGCAGGGGTTTTGTGTCCTCTACAAACTGCAGGGCCGAACGGAATGATGCGGCGTTGTCCTCGGGGAGCGGCCGTGCCTTGGCAAACTTTACGAAGTCGGCTATCTCAAGCACACGGCTCATGTATTTTTCAGGCATTCGCGTCTCCTCATTATTGCGCAATGACTTGACTATCTGCGATGAAGTCATCTCCATTGCGTTGATGCCGAAACGGGTGTCGAGATAGCTGCGAAGTATGTCGGTGAGTCGTGTATAGTATTCCTTCTCCTGACCCTTGTCGCATAGATTCTCTGCGCGCAGAGTTTCAAGACGCTGCATGGCGAGTTCGTAGGGCGGGACAGGTTTTTTCGCAGGTACGAGCGGCAGCCGTCCCTGCTTTATCCATTTGAAATAGATATACAGGGCAGCACCGATGACGAGCAGTGCGAGCAAAATCCACAGGCCATAGTCGGTCATCCAGTCGGGGAGGAAGTCAAAAAAATGGCGAGGCGGATTCTGGGCGTCGTAATAGTCATGGATCGTGGATAGCGAATCAATGGCCACCGGCATCACTTTCAGGGCGGGGCGGTTGCTTTCGGTCACTTGCCCGTCCTGCACGAACAATACCGGAGGAAGAGTGTACAGTCCCGAATCAAAAGCCTGGAGTATCACCTCCTGACGCAGCTCTTTGTTGCCGTTGCCGAGATCGGTCACAAGCGGTTCACCCACTTTGGCCACCTCCACTTCACGCCAGAGAGTGTCGGGGAGCATGATACCTCCCGTTTCGTCTATTTTTCCGGTTACTTCCACATGAAGAGGCGTGGTGCGCCCCATCTCTATATAGGCCGAGTCGAGTGCTACCCTTACTTTGACCTGTGCGGTTGCCGCGCCTCCTGCCCCTATGGCTGCAAGCAGTATTGCGGTTAGGAGTATCAGTGGTTGTCTTGCCGAAAGATTCATGTCTTTATGGTTGGGAATGTAATGTTGGTGGGTGTGGAGTGTGATCTGTCGTCCGGATGCTTGTGGTGATGATTCCTGACGCATCATGCGGCGGTTGCCGCACTGCGCGCTGTCATCTTACGCCACGCCGTTGGAAAAGAGCCATTAATGCGCGCACGTAATCCTCATCGGTGGCAATCGAGGCTATGTCGACTCCGCTGTGACGCATCGTTTCAGTCATTTTCTGTTGGCGGTCATACCACCATTTGCTCAATGCCTGCCGTGTGCGCTTCGACGAAGTGTCGAGCCATCGTTCGCCTCCGGTTTCGAGATCTTTCACACGAATCAGTCCTATATCAGGAATCTGGGTGTCACGTTTGTCGAAAACCTGTATGCTTATCAGATCGTGCTTGTTGGCGGCTACCGACAGTGATGTACGGTATGATTCGGCATCATCTATAAAGTCGGAGATGACAAAAGCGGTGGTGCGCTTTTTAAGAGCATCGGTAAGATATCGCAAGGCTCCTCCTATATCTGTGCCTTTGCTCTCAGGAGAGAAGTCGAGCAGTTCACGGATGATGAAGAGAATATGTTTCCGGCCTTTTTTGGGTGGGATAAACTTCTCTATTTTGTCGGAAAAGAATAACACACCGATCTTATCGTTGTTCTGTATGGCCGAGAAAGCGATCGTGGCAGCGATTTCGGCTATCATCTCACGCTTTTCCTCGCCTAAGGCTCCGAACAGACGGCTTCCGCTGACATCGACAAGAAGCATCACTGTCAGCTCGCGTTCCTCCTCATACACTTTTACATACGGGTGGTTATGGCGCGCAGTGACGTTCCAGTCTATGTCGCGCACATCGTCGCCATACTGGTATTCACGCACTTCAGAGAAGATCATTCCACGACCTTTGAATGCGGTGTGATACTCTCCGGCAAAAATATTCTGGGAGAGTCCGCGGGTCTTGATCTCGATCTTCCTGACTTTTTTTATGAGCTCGGTAGCTTCCATCAATCAGTCGGTAGGATAGTGAGTGTCGTGTGGAGTTTCTTCGCGTCAGGGCACTTCGACCTTGTCGAGTATCTCCGATATGATCTCGTCGGAAGTGATATTGTTGGCTTCGGCTTCATAGCTGAGCCCGATGCGGTGGCGCATCACGTCGTGACACACTGCTCTGACATCCTCGGGTATCACGTAGCCTCTCTGACGCAGGAAGGCGTAGGAGCGGGCGGCTTTGGCCATGCCGATTGATGCGCGGGGAGATGCTCCGAAAGAAATGATGCCGCTGAGATCCTTCAGATTGTAGTCTTCCGGACGACGTGTGGCAAACACTATATCCACAATATAGCGTTCGATCTTTTCGTCAAGATATATCTGTTCTACGATCTTCTGGGCGTCGAGAATCTCTTCGGGACGCAGAAGCGGTTTGACTTCGATCTTGCGCGGTGAGATGTTCTGGCGTATGATCTGGCGTTCGTCGTCCTTGCTGGGATAACCTATGATCACCTTGAGCAGGAAACGGTCGACCTGCGCTTCAGGCAGGGGATATGTGCCTTCCTGTTCGATAGGATTCTGTGTGGCCATCACCAGGAACGGCTCGTCGAGCTTGAATGTCTGTTCGCCTATGGTCACCTGTCGCTCCTGCATGGCTTCGAGCAGGGCGCTCTGCACCTTGGCCGGAGCACGGTTGATCTCGTCGGCCAGTACGAAGTTGGCGAAGATCGGGCCTTTCTTTATCTGGAACTGCTCTTTCTGCACACTGTAGATCATCGTGCCGGTGACGTCGGCAGGAAGAAGGTCGGGAGTGAACTGTATGCGGCTGTAACGGGCGTCGATCACCTGGGCAAGTGTCTTGATGGCGAGTGTCTTGGCCAGACCGGGGACGCCTTCAAGAAGCACATGGCCATTGGCCAGCAATGCTATCAGCAGAGAGTCAACAAGATGCTTCTGCCCAACGATTGTCTGATCCATCCCTTTGGTGATGAGCTGTACGAAATCGTTCTTGCTCGCCACGAGGTCGTTCAACTCTCTGATGTTAACGGATTCGCTCATAAGATGTTTTGCGGCTTTGTTAAGTGGTTAGTTCGTATGTGAAGTCTAAAATCTGATTGCGTGGCCACTGTACGTGAGCAACAATGACCTACGCAAAATTATATATTATAACACCCGGGAGCGGCTAACGGTGTGTTAAATTTAGCTATTATAGGTTTATTCTTACAAACCTTTTAATTATTTCACAAATATTGGATGTTGTTCGGGCTGTCATTCGGTAATGACCGGAGAGTTTTCAGTTAGCTCGGTCTCAATCGTTTGAGGCTGACCAGAGGTGTGTACGAAATACATCACATAGCAGCATAGCGCCAAAGCACCTATGGCCAGTCCGACGATTAGTCCGACTATGAATCCTTTGCCGAATCCTTTGTCAGCAGCTGCGTCGTCAACGTCCGTGCTCACCATGTATTCTTCATGAGTATCCTCGTTATCAGTCGTATCGGCGTTGTCGGTCAGGAACCCTATCTCGGCCGGATACGCTTCAGATGTGGGTTGCAGGCTGTCGTTGGAGACAGTTTCGTCCGTTTCGGCTGTTTCGTCGGCGTCAATAAATCCTGGTGTGCTGTCGGACTCCGTTTCGGCGATAATCTTTGTCTGGACTGTGATCTCTTCCTCGACTCCGGCCGCATCTGCGGCAGTCGGCTCTTTATGCATCACAGGCTGCTGCTCGCAGGCTGCGACAGTTTCAGCGGTTGCAATCTCCGTGTCTGTCACTGCCTCTGGCAGTGGTTCTTCTGTCAGGACCTCCTCTGTCGCCGCATATACGTGAAGGGGCGTTTCCTCTTCTATGTCTTGTCCGGTCGTGACGGAAGCTGAAGTATCAGCCGGAATATCGTTAAAGTCGCTTTCAGTTGCCTCTTCGGCAAGTTCTTCAGGCTCAAACATGGCGAAAGGGGCGTTGATTCTTTCAGCCCACGCATCCGCCGGGCTGAACTCTACCGGATCCGCCGGATTGTCCGACAGAGAGAATGTGCCGAGGTCTTTCACCTCCACTTTTCGTCCTTCGTGGAGTCCTTCGGCGATGAGTTCAAACAGACGTTTGATCAGAGTTTCCATTTCGGCCGAACTGCGTCCGGTGGTTTCAGCCACTCTGTCGGCGAGTGCCCGCAAAGGTATCTTTTCGTTCATCAGTTAAGGGATTTGCGGAGCACAACGCTCGATTTGAATTCTACGGTAATGGATGGAGGTATCAGCATACGGCGTCCTTCATCATCGGTATCGATGTGTTCATCGGTCTTTACCGACTGGAATGTGCCGAATCCAGGTATCGCCACCGAATCGCCCTGGGCGCAGAAATCGCCCAAAGCATCGACGATGGCCTTCACTTCAGCCTCTATGACGTCGACATTGTGGCCGCTCTCCATTGAGAGCTGTGTTTCGAGTGATTTGGTGTCAGTCATTTTATTATTTCTTTGATGGCATATCGAGGACGGTGTTTGACCTCGATAAAAATCTTGCCGATATATTCGCCGACGATGCCGAGCGCCATAAGTATGAGGCTGCCCAGAAACCACACCGAAAGCATGAGTGAGGTCCAGCCCGGTTCCACGTCGTGGTGAATCCATGAAAGCAACACGTATATGGCTGTGGCGATATCAGCGATCAGCAAGCCGAGCCCTACATAAAAAATCATTCTGATCGGACGCGACGAGAATGAAGTGATGCCGTCGACCGAAAAACTCAGCATTTTTTTGAGAGGATATTTTGATTCGCCAGCCACACGTTCGTTACGGTCATATTCCACTACGGCTGTGGTCAGGCCAATCTGAGGCACAATGCCTCGCAGGAAAAGATTGCTTTCGCCGTATGACGAAAGCAGTTCGAGCGCTCGTGCGCTCATAAGCCTGTAGTCGGCATGATCATATACGGTATCGAGTCCCATGCTGTGCTGAAATCGATAGAAGCCTCGCGCCGTGGTGCGCTTGAACCATGTGTCGGACTGACGGCTGCGCCTGACACCGTAGACAATTTCTGCACCCTCGCGGAAGCGCTTCACCATCTCTATCATGGCCCGTGGGTCATCCTGCAGGTCGGCATCGATGCTTATGGCCGCGTCACACTCGTTTCGGACTGTCATCAGGCCGGCGAGCAGAGCATACTGATGTCCCCGGTTGTGGGCGAGCGACAGTCCCCTGACCATCGGATTGGAAGCGTGCAGATTGCGGATTGTGCGCCATGTGGCGTCGCGGCTTCCGTCGTCGCAACACATTATGTAACTGTCGGACGCCACCAGACCGTCGCCGACCATAGATCCGATGATATCTGTCAGCCGTGCGACAGTCAGCGGCAGTGCCTCCTCTTCGTTGTAGCAGGGGATCACTATGGCCAGACGTGTGCTCTTGCCTGACGTAATGTCGGTCGAACTCATTGTGTGGGGAATTATACCTGCGACCCTTCTGCAGGTCGCAGGTAGTGTTTACGTGGGTGTTGAATCAGTAGTTGCGGGCAAAGATCACGCGCTGCTTCGACGGACGTCCGGTCACCATGCATACTCCCGGAGTCGTGTCGCCATCAAGAGGAATGCAACGGAGTGTGGCTTTGGTGTCCTCTTTAATCTTAAGCTCTGTTTCGGTTGTGCCGTCCCAATGTGCGAGGATAAATCCGCCCTTCTCGATCTCTTTCTTGAATTCGTCGTAGGTATCCACGGTGCGTGTCATTTCCTGCCGGTGGGCAAGAGCTTTCCTGTAGATATGGGTCTGTATCTCTTCGAGCAGAGCCTTTACGTGGCCGGCTATGCCTTCGAGCGGGGCTTCGCTCTTCTCGAGCGTGTCGCGGCGCATGATCTCAACGGTGCCTTTTTCTATGTCGCGCGCTCCGACTACCAGACGCACAGGTACGCCTTTAAGCTCGTAGTCGGCAAACTTGAATCCCGGGCGGCGGTTGTCGGCATCGTCATATTTTACGCTGATGCCCATCTCCTTGAGCTGGAGCAGGATCGGTTCGATGTGTGAGCTGATCTGCTTGAGCTGTTCGGCGTTTTTATAGATAGGCACTATCACTACCTGTATGGGGGCGAGGTGGGGCGGAAGTACGAGGCCGTTGTCGTCGGAATGGCTCATTATCAGCGCTCCCATCAGGCGAGTCGACACTCCCCATGAGTTGGCCCATACATATTCGGGCTGGTTGTCCTTGTTGACAAACGTCACGTCGAACGCCTTGGCGAAATTCTGGCCGAGATTGTGCGACGTGCCGCTCTGGAGGGCTTTGCCGTCCTGCATCATAGCCTCGATGGTATAAGTGTTGACAGCTCCGGCAAACCGTTCGTTGGCCGATTTGACACCCTTGATTACCGGCATTGCCATATACTTTTCGGCAAAGTCGGCGTAGAGGTTGATCATCTGCACTGTGCGCGCTTCCGACTCTTCGGCTGTCGCATGGGCGCAGTGGCCCTCCTGCCAGAGGAATTCAGATGTGCGGAGGAACATGCGCGTGCGCATCTCCCAGCGCATAACGTTGGCCCACTGGTTGCAGAGTATGGGCAGATCGCGGTAACTGTGTATCCAGTTGCGGTAGGTGCCCCATATTATTGTTTCCGATGTCGGACGCACTATAAGTTCCTCTTCGAGGCGCGCGTCAGGATCTACAATCACTCCGCGTCCGTCAGGATCGTTTTTCAGACGATAATGGGTCACTACGGCGCACTCTTTGGCAAAGCCTTCCACATGTTCGGCTTCACGACAAAGAAAAGACTTTGGTATCAGCAGAGGGAAGTAGGCGTTCTGTACGCCGGTTTCCTTGAACATCCGGTCGAGTTCACGCTGCATTTTTTCCCAGATGGCATAGCCGTAGGGCTTGATGACCATGCATCCTCTCACCGGCGACTGTTCGGCAAGGTCGGCTTTTATAACGAGGTCGTTGTACCATTGCGAATAGTTGTCGGCTCTCTTGGTGAGGTCTTTGAGTTCTGTTGCCATTTTCGTATGTTAAGATGATATGTTGTTTTGTTATTTCAATTGTCCTTTATACGCCTCGTCGATCAGCTGCGGCCCTGGTATGAAATACACCTCCAGCCGTCGGTTGAGCGCGCGGTTGTCACGAGTGTTGTTGTCGGCCAGCGGCATGGTGGACGACATTGCGAACGGTATGATGATGAGGTTTTCCTGAATCTGTCCGGATTCGACTGCAAGCATGAACCAGTCGTAGACCGAATTGAGGCGTGAGGTTGAGAGTTCATCGCGGTAGAGCTCTGATCCGGTGTCGTCGGTATGCACGGCCAGCACAATCTTGTACATCATCGGATTCTTCATGTGTGGCAGCAGCGGTGCGAGCAAAGCGGTGCCTTCGGTGGTGAGCATGGTGTCGTTGGGCAGGAAGAGATCGTCGGTCGGAAATGTGACAAGCACCACCTCGTCATCTCTCACAAGATCCACGGTCACTTTATTCTTCAGCTGTTCGGCAAGGGCTCTTATGGTTTTCTTTACTCCGCTTTTTGCTTTTTTATGTACTTCTGGAGTAGAGATGTTGGGCAGAAAATCCATATCCATGTAGGCCTCTTCTGTAAATCCCTTGTAAGGATCGGTGTAGCGGTTCTCTTTCTTTTTGAAAAACTGCGCTTCGGCATCCATGGGCCATGCGAGCAGCACTACAAGTGCCACCGCCGTCAGAAAACGGGCTGCGAAATTACTGGTCGAGAGAGTTTTCATAGTCTATCTCGGCTTCGATGAGCGGTGCGATGTCGTCATCGTTGATCTTTGATTCCTTGTCTTTGCGGAGCATGCGTCGCGCGTAAGCCACAAGATCGTCGAGCACAGCTTCTTCATCGTCGATCTCTTCGTCGGCATCTATATCGAGCAATCCGTTCTCTTCATAGAAGTCCCAGATAATGTCGATGAGATTAAGCAACTGGTCGTCATCATAGGCTTCGGCGCGCCGGCCTATGGCTTCGCGCATATATTCTATGGCTTTTGTTTCGTCGAATTCCATGTGGCAGGGGATTTTTAGACTATTTAATGGATTCTTTATCTGTATAGCGTCTGTCAAAGTGATTCGATTCCGTCAGGAGCGTCAAAAGTGATAATCTGTCTGTCGGGATCAATATCGGTTATGAATTCATCGGCAAGCGGCATGTAGACGGTGCGGTCATTATCGCCGTGAATGATCGCGAGCACATTGATAGTGCTGTCCTCTATTCCGTCGATGACACCTATCGCAGTGCCGTCGGGCTTGACGGCCTTGAATCCTATTAGATCGGATGCGTAGAATCCGTCGTCGCTCTCGTCGGTCATTTCGGCTATGTGTTCGCGCAGCGCATATACTGTCTTGCCGTTGAATTCTGCCGCAGCAGTATCGGACGTTATGCCTTCGATGGCTATTATATACGACTCGCGCCCTTTCTGACGGACGTTTTCAATGAAAAAAGGCACATAGATCCCATCTATATCCATTACGATGCATTCGGTGCGTTCGATATCGATCCGGTCGTCACGAAGGTTGATCACCATTTCGCCCTTAACTCCGTGGGGCTTGATGATGGCTCCTATGGCGGTGAGTTCGCTTGCCTTGATCATGTAGTCTGTTTTTGCGGATATGGAAGGATCAGCGTTTGCGTCGTTTCTTGCCTGTAGGCTGTTGTACGGCCTTGAATTCGTGAAGTCTCATCTCTTCGGGATGTATCCGTATCTCTCCATGCGACAATTCTGCAAGATCTTTGAAGATCTTCATGTCGTCAACACCGTCGCAGTTCACCTCCAGCATGAGTTTTTTCATGTGGTTTGCGATCAGTCTGACTAATGTGTCGCGTTCCTGCCCCGGCTCCATGGCTGAAGCGGTGGCGACAAGGCGTTCGACCGATTTGCCGTAATGACGGTAGCGGATATTCTGCAGGCCGTAGGCCACACGCTCGGGTGTACTCTGGAGCGTATCCTTCTGTACCTGATCGAACGGATAGTCGATATCAAGCCTGAAGTCTGAGATAATGGCCAGATGATCCCAGAGTTTACGCGTGTGGTCGGGATCGTTCTTGGCCTGTGGCGTCAGCCGGATCATGGCTTCTATGATGCTTCTTGCGCAGGCATTGCGCGCGTCGCGGTCGGTCAGGGTGAGGCAATGCTCCACCATGTTCTGTATGTTGCGTCCGTATTCAGGCAGTTTCAGCCGTTCAAGCTGAGTGTTGTATCTTAACATCAGTAGGTTTTGAAAATTTCCTCAAAGTTACGCATTATCCCGCATTTCTGCAAATAATGAAAAAATCCGTGCCGCTGATGGAAATATCCCATAGTCGGCACGGATTGTGACTGCTTCGGTCTGGGTAAGTCTGGCTTACATGTTCATTCCGCCGTCGACCTGTATCACCTGGCCGGTGACATAGCTCGACATGTCAGAAGCGAGGAATGTGGCCACGTCGGCGATATCCTCGGGCTTGCCTCCGCGGCGCAGGGGTATCTTCTGTACCCATTCGGCGCGGACGTTGTCGGGGAGAGCGGCTGTCATGGCTGTCTCGATGAAGCCGGGGGCAATGGCGTTGGCGCGGATGCCGCGTGAACCTACTTCCTGCGCTATGCTCTTGGCCAGAGCTATAAGGCCTGCTTTGGAGGCGGCATAGTTCGACTGGCCGGCATTGCCGTGTACTCCTACCACCGATGCCATGTTGATGATGCTGCCGCTGCGCTGGCGCATCATGATGGATAGGGTGGCGTGGATGAAGTTGAACGCGCTCTTGAGGTTGACTGCTATGACGGCATCCCACTGCTGCTCGGTCATGCGCATCATGAGTCCGTCTTTGGTTATGCCGGCGTTGTTCACAAGTATGTCGATCGAGCCGAAATCCTTGTGGATTTGATCTACTACCTCTTTTGTCTGCTCGAAGTCGGCGGCGTTGGATGCGTAGCCTTTGACTTTTACGCCCAGAGCGGCTATCTCTTCTTCGGTGGCTTTGCCGTTTTCATCGATTACCAGATCGGTGAAGGCGATATTGGCGCCTTCCTGGGCGAAGCGGATTGCCAGTGCCTTGCCGATGCCGCGTGCGGCGCCGGTGACGATGGCTGTTTTTCCTTCAAGTAGTTTCATCTTTTAGGTGTATTATTGTTTGATATTGGTGTTGTTCTCAGATTTGTCGGTATGGTGCTGAGGCGTGACTATGCTCTCCATGACAAAATCGATGACGTCGCGGCGCAGTGATCCTATCTCGGCTGCCCCCTCCTCAATGTTGCCTTTGATCATACAGTAGTAGGCTCCCTGAAACACCATCGCCAGCATAGCTTCGAGGCGGTCGGCCTGTGATCGTGAGAATATGCCTTTCCTGACGCCCTCGTGGAGTATCTCGCGCAATATCTCACGCTCCTTGACAATGGCCAGCCGCCTTATGCGCTCCACTCTCTTAAAGTCAAGAGTGAAGAGCGATCTTATGGTGCCTGGGTGATATGCCACGACATCGTCGATGGTGTCGAACCGTCCGATGAGAAACTGGCGAAGCTTCTCTTCCGGTGGAAGATCAGACTGTGCTGTCAGCCTTATCCGTTCCACCTGCCGCTCGCTTTCGCGCTCTATGACGGCATTGTAAATCTCCAGCTTGTTTTTGAAATAGGTGTAGATGGTGCGCCTCCCCTTGTCAGAGGCGGCCGCAATGTCGTTCATCGTAGTGTTTTCGACGCCTTTGTGCACAAAAAGCTGTCGAGCCACATCTATGAGCTTTTCGCGAGTTTTCAGTACCATATCTGCACAGTTGCTCTTTCGATGTGCGAAATTACTCAAAATTGTCGAATTAACATCTATTGTGGGGGTCTTTTTAGTTTTTGGAAAGCATATACGGGGCTTTTTTAGTAATTTCGCGACTTGAATTTCAACTCTGACCTAATCTTATCGGATGATAAAATACAGTACATTACGTAGATCGATATTTGTCGTGTTGGCCATGGCCATGGCTGTGTCCGTCAAAGCCGCCGGGCCGGCGTCGCCGATCGGCGTCAGCGGTGTGGGCGAATCACATCTTGGTATATACATAGCCGATATAGCGACAGGCGAAACGTTGCGTGATATAAACAGCAACGCTGCTTTTGTGCCGGCCAGCATTACCAAAGCACTGACATCGGCGTCGGTGCTGACTCTCATGAACTCCTGTGACCGTTATGAGACCCGGGTTGAGGCGGTGGGCAAGATAACTGATGACGGCACACTCAAGGGCGATATAGTGGTGCGTTGTGTCGGTGATCCTACCGTCGAGTCGGCTTATTTCGATGAGGCCGGAGGATTCGCCGACAGCATAGCCGCTGCCGTTGTTGCAACAGGTATAAAACGAGTAGAAGGCACGGTGGTGATTGATTCGTCGTTGATGCCTGAGGAGGGCGTGCCCGACGGGTGGGCTGACGAAGATATCGTGTGGCCCTACGGGACATCGCACCATGCGGCGAATTTCCGTGACAACAAGTTTGTGCTGACCCTCCCGTCGCGAAAGTCAGTGCCTTATGTACCCGGACTGCAAGTGTCGCACACCCCGGCAAAAGGATCGCTCAAGATTGACCGCAAGAAGGATTCCAACGTCATAATATCGCGTGGAAATCCACGGCGCAATGGCGAAAGCATCACCGTCTCTACGCCGGATCCTTCGGCGGTGATGCGACATGAAGTGATGCAGAAACTTCGCTACAATGGGGTGGAGATGTCCGATGCTCCGGTGTCGGCCGACGGCGATGACGTTACGTCCACACTCTATATCCACCGGTCGCCTGAACTTGTCGATATATTGCGCAGTCTGATGTATCGGAGTGACAATATGATGGCTGAGGCCATGCTGCGGTCGGTAGCGCCGGGGCAGTCACGCGCATCGGCGGTCAAGACAGAGCTTGATATGTGGGAAACGCGCGATGTGGATACGCGGCGTGTGGTGATCGAGGATGGAAGCGGACTGTCGCGCAACGACCGTCTGACCCCGATGTTTCTTGCAAACGTTTTCACATGGATGGCATCACACTACAAGGCTCCCGACTATGTCAGCCTGTTTCCAAAAGCTGGCTGCGACGGCACTCTCAAGAGTTTTCTTCGTGACACACCTCTTGAAGGGCGAGTGGCGTTGAAGACCGGAAGCATGAGGGGAGTGCAGTCATACGCCGGCTATATGCTTGGTGGCGACGGACAGCCTACGCACGTTATAGTCATAATGGTCAACGGTTTTACTTGCGGACGGACAGCTTTGAAGACCGGGATAGAGGATATGTTGCTCTCTATGTTTGCCCCAGACTATGTGCGTCCGGTCAAGCAAGTGACCAAAGCACCTAAGAAAAAGGGTGGGGCGTCTCGGACTAAATCGCAGAAATCCCGCAAGTCATCGAAGAAGAAACGACGGGTATGATAGTGGATTTGTTGCCATTCTGAAAATTTTCGGTAATTTTGTGTCTGAAACCAAAAGCATTAAAGATATGTATAATAACGATAAGGCCGGGCAGATCCTTACACTCGCTCTCGAAATCGAAGGACTTGCTCTTCTGATACAACGCCGCGGTGACCTTGTCAACCCGGAGGTGAATTGTATTTTGCATGATAAGGCATCGGCACTGCTCGAACTGACAAAAGTTATTGCCGGCTCGCATGAAAGCGTTGAGGCAGTGGCTGCGGCCGATTCAGCGCCAGTGGTGTCATGTGTAGAGTCCGTAGGCTCTAAAGAACAATACCCGGAGTCAGAGCCGATGGAGAAAAAAGATGTTGAGACAGCCGTGGAGTCAGAGCCGTTGGCTGGCAATATCGGTCGCGACGACGTGCATGCGTCCGGATCTGTTTCGTCCGATGACATGGCGGTGGCTGATTCGGCGATCGCCGAGGAAGTGGCCGACAGCAGCGACTCCATGGTCGAAGATCGGCAAGCAGACCGTCATGTGGCAGAGCCTGACGCTGTCTCAGTGACTTATGCATCTACGCCTGTGGCCGGACATCCGGTGTTCACGCTGAATGACCGTTTCAGATTTATACGCGAACTGTTCAAGGGCAGCAGTCAGGATTTCAACGACACTCTGCGTCTGGTATCCTCAATGTCGTCGGCCGACGAAGTGATCGAATATCTGTCCGATGATCTGTGTCTGGATCCTGAAAACCCTGATGTGGTTGACTTCACGGCAATTGTGACTCAGCGTTTCCATTGATGGCCGGACGATTGTATATGGTGCCTACTCCGGTGGGTAACCTTTCCGATATGCCCCCGCGTGCCGTGGATGTGCTGCGCGAAGCTGATGTGATATTGGCCGAGGACACACGCACGAGTGGTGTGTTGCTGCGTCATTTCGAGATATCGACTCCGGTGGCAAGCCACCACAAATTTAATGAACATCAGACCGTAGGGTCTTTCGTCGACCGTATGGAGGCCGGCGAGAATATCGCGCTTATAACCGATGCCGGTACTCCCGGCATATCCGATCCCGGATTCCTGATATCAAGAGAATGCCGACGTCGCGGAATTGAGGTGGTGACATTGCCGGGGCCGACAGCTTTTGTGCCGGCGTTGGTCGATAGCGGCATTCCGTGTGAGCGGTTCTGCTTCGAAGGATTCCTGCCGCAGAAAAAGGGGAGAGCCACGCGACTTGCAGAGATCGCTGCTGATCCGCGGACAACAATTATCTATGAGTCGCCTTTGCGGCTGGCCCGAACGTTATCAGATCTTGCCGCAGTGTGTGGCGTCGGACGTGAGGCCTCTGTCAGCCGTGAGATATCAAAACTGCATGAAGAAACCCGCAGAGGCACATTGGGAGATCTGGCAGAATATTTTTTGCAAAACAATCCGCGCGGAGAAATCGTTATTATCGTAGCGGGCAACAAAGAGTTGTCGCCACGCCCAAAACATAAAAACAAATATAAAAACGACACCGACGACGAATGAATGATTTGCTGGCGGTGGCGTATCTAAAAATCAACAATTCAACTATTATGAAGAGAACAGTCTTTATGGCTATTGCCGTGGCTGCTGTCATGACTTCATGTGGCACACGCGAAAAACTTGAAAAAGCCGAAGAACAGAACGTACAGCTCAATTCAGAGCTTCAGGCAACCCTCGCTACGCAGGATTCGTTGTTTGCACTTATCAACGACATTACAGCCGGGATGGGACAGATCAAGGATCTGGAACACATTATCGCTACTCCAGGAAATGGCTCGGATGCACGCTCGCAGAAAGATCAGCTGCGCAACGACATGGTGGCCATTCAGGAAGCGCTTCAGCAGCGCCGCGACCGTTTGGCTCAACTTGAGGAAAAACTGCGTAAAAGCGGCGTACAGAATTCCACTCTTACAAAAACCATAGAAAACCTCAAGGCACAGATCGCCGAGCAGGAAACAGAAATGGCCACTCTCCGCAACCAGCTTTCGGCTGCCAATGTGCAGATAGCAAGCCTTGGACAGAAGGTCGATTCGCTCAGCTCCACAGTCTCGACTGTCACCACAGAGCGAGAGGTGGCGCGTCAGGAAGCAACACAGCTCAATGACGAGCTCAACACCTGTTACTATGCCGTAGGCAACAAATCGGAACTGCAGAAAAACAAGATTATACAGACCGGATTCCTTCGCAAGACAAAAATACTTGAGGGTGACTTCGAAAAAGCCTACTTCATAAAGGCTGACAAACGCACACTTAACAACATACCGCTTCACAGCAAGAAGGCGGAGGTGATGACAAAGCAGCCCGCAGCAAGCTATTCTATCGAAGATCAGGACGGACAGAAGGTGCTGGTGATAAAAGATCCGACACAGTTCTGGGAAGTCAGCAACTTCCTTGTGGTGAAGATTGACTGATCAAATTATAGCAAAGATAATATACGATCGTGTCCCCTATCGGTGTTTCACCGGCGGGACACGATCTTTTTTGTGGTTTATACGCTCATTATGGCAATAAGTGGAAATGTGTTGCGTTTATATGAAAAATGGATCTGAGAATACTTCATTGAATGTAGCGTAGTGAAATCCCGACAGATTCCAACAGGACCGATTAGTGTATCATGACCGGATTATTAAATAGTGGCAGACGTTACGGCTGGTTGATCAATCCGGCTTTGTCGTTCATGGCCATAGTCATGGCGGTGTTATCGTATTATCTGACTTCATTGTTGGTCGGGGTGTCTCAGGCTCGGGTGTGGATGTCACCCAAAGTCATTATCGTCGCATCGGTTGCATGGATTGTAGCCGGATGGCGGTTGATACGTCCGGAGGAATTGCGCGCGCTTAAAATGGAACGTACTGCCCGCAGTGCCATAAATGCATGTGGCGTTCATGCTGTTTTTTTTGTTGTGTTGTTGTATCTGATTGACGCTCCTTATGTGGAATGGAGTACTCTGGCTGTGTTCTATGCGCTGATGTTCATATCGCTTCCGATAGCCTACGTAGTTTCGTTGCAGCTGCTGAAGTTTCTACGTCGTTGCGGACGCAATCATCGTCGTGTGGTGATAGTGGGGATGAATGATACAGCTCTGCGGCTTTACGACATGATGGCCAACGATGGTTATGGATATGTCGTAGCGGGTGTGTTCGACGACAATGCCGTAAGTTCGGTTGACACAGATCTGCCGGTAATGCCTGTCGGCGATTTGAGCGGCTTTGTCAGAGCCAATGACGTAGAGGAGATTTTTTGCACTCTTTCCGGTGACAATGAATCGGCTCTTCTCCAGTCTATTGAAGTGGCCGACAATAATGCTGTGACGCTTCACATCGTGCCACAGCTCACGCGTTTTGTCAACCGTGGGTTTGCAGTCAATGAGATCGGACGTCTGCCGGTCATGACACCCTTGAACAGTCCGCTTGCCTCACGGTTCAATATCTTTATGAAACGGATGCTGGATATAACGGCGTCGTTGGTCGGAGTGGTGTTGTTCCCTGTTTTTTTTATACCCATAGCAATATCTATTAAGCTGACATCGCCTGGCCCGGTATTCTATCGCCAGCTGCGCACCGGACTCAAAGGCCGCACTTTCAATTGCTTGAAGTTCCGTACTTTGCGATATGATCCATCGGACGATGAGTCGCCGGTGGCCAAGACCGATCCGAGAGTCACAGCAGTGGGGCGTTTTCTGCGGAAGACATCGCTCGACGAACTGCCACAGGTGTTTAATGTGCTCAAGGGCGACATGTCTATAGTCGGGCCGAGACCTCACATGGTATCGCATACCGATGTTTACAGAGATCTGGTCGACCGTTATATGCTGCGTCACACAGTCAAGCCGGGTATCACCGGATGGGCTCAGGTCAATGGATTAAGAGGTGGAACCGACCATCTGTGGAAGATGGAGAAGCGTGTGGAGTGCGATGTGTGGTATATCGAACACTGGTCGCTGTTGCTCGATATAAAGATCATTATCCGCACGTTGTTCAATATATTAAAAGGCGATGACAATGCCTATTGACGCGTCAGTGTGCGGTGTTTACTCGTCGGTCAGTACGTGGATCATTGTCGAAAATTAAGAGTATGTTTGAATTTCACGTCTATTCACTTAAAGAGGATTTTCGTAGAGATTGGCGTGAGTTGATGAGGGAGCGATGCGGGCATCGTGACCGATGCAGCTTGACGCAAATCGCCCTAAAAGACCTTTGAGGGGATATAAAGAAGTCCATATATATTTCTTCGTGTTAAATTCAAACATACTTTAAGATTCGAAATAGTAAGACGCTGTGTCACATCATTGTATGACACAGCGTCTTGATGTTTTGTCATTATGGGCTGACCTTCAGATCGAAATGTCGGCCAAGTCGACAGGGGAGTGGGGGATCAGATATTCGAATCGATGATCTTTATCTTCTCTGAAATCTGTGCGATCTCTTCTTTGAGATGCTGCATCTTCCGTTCCATTTCTCTGACTATCGAGTCGCCGTTCTTCGATTTGGAATTGAAAAAGCCCATATTGTTTTCATAGGTTTTCAACTCCTGACGGCGCTGTTCGCATGCCCTGACCAGACGTTCGCGTTCGCGCGACAGTTTGCCGGAGTCGCCGGCTGAAGCCTCTATGCCGGCCTGGAAGTCGGCCATGCGTGCGCGGTTCTCCTTGATGTCGAGCTTGTCGAAGAGGGTGCCTACGACTTCGCGATATGCGTCCTGAAGCTTGTCCTTTTCTTTGAACGGCACATGACCGGTTTCCTGCCATTGCTTGCGCAGTTGCTGTACTTCTGCTATGGCCTGTTCGCGCGGTGTGGTGTTTTCATCCGACGCTATGACATTCAGGCGGCTGATGATTTCGCGTTTGGTAGCCAGATTGGCTTGCTCGGCTCGGCGTGTGTCGCCGTTGACCTTTTTCTTGCGGTCAAAGAATGTGTCGCATGCCTTGATAAACCGCCGCCATATCGCATCGCTGTGTTTACGTGCCACCGGTCCGATCGTTTTCCATTCTTTCTGAAGTTCTACAATGGCATCGGTGGTCTTTTTCCAGTCGGTGCTTTCGGCCAGCGCCTCGGCTTTTTCGCATAATGACGTTTTCTTTGCAAGATTTTCGGCGAATTCGTTTTTAGTCTTTTTGAAAAACTCCGATTTACGTCCGAAGAAGTCATCACACAGTGCCCTGAAGCGGTTGAACAGTGCCGTGTTTGTCTTTCGCGGGGCAAATCCGGCCTTTTTCCATTCTTCCTGTGCCTCAAGTATAGTCTTGGTCATGGCGTCCCATTCCTGATACGTCGAGGGCTTGCTGAAGTCGAGAGCTTCTATCCGTTCGCACAAGGCTGTCTTGATCTCTTCGTTTTCCCGCTCGCGTGCTTTACGTTCTTCGAAATGTGCCTGATATTTTTTGTTTATTTCAGCTGAGGCATCCTTGAAGGAGGTCCATATCTCTTCGCGGACATCCTTTGCCACCGGTCCGATTTCTCTCCATTTGTCATGCAGGCTCTGCAGGCGTCGGAATGCTGTGATCACATCCTCCTCTTCGGTCAGTTTGCGGGCCTCGTCGAGAAGAAGCTGCTTTTCGGCCAGATTTTTCTTGAAGTCATAGTCGCGGAGTTCCTTGTTGACTTTCCACTGGTCGTAGAATGCTTCCACGGCATCCTGATAGTTTTTCCATATCGCAGTGGCGTTCTGTGGCGGCACTTCGCCTATCTCTTTGAATTCGCTCTGTATCTCCTTGATACGCTGATAGTGACGGTTGACATTGTCAGTGTCGGCGCCAAGAGTTTTAAGTTCGTTGATCAGGGCTTCCTTTTTGTCAAGATTAGCGGCCTGACGTGTTTCTATCTCGGCTCTCTGACGCGCTTTCTTCTCTTTGATGGCGGCAAGGGCAGCCTTGAACCGTTCTTCGATCGGATCTTCGGTGTCAGCGAATGCTTCGCCCTCTTCGCCGGCTTCATCCTTACGGCGGAGTGTCAGCTCATTGTGGAGTGTATAGAATTGTTGCTTGATTCGGGCAACGTCATCGGCGACAATTTCCGAATCGTCGGCGACAATCATTTCAATGGTCTTCAGCAGGGACTCACGGGTGACGTTCTCTTCACTGGCGCATTCGGCTGCCTCCGGTGTTTCGCCGGGGAGCTCTTCGTTTGGCAGGTTAGGCGTAGCAACTTCTTCATTTAGTTGTTCGGCCCGGTCAAGCATTTCCATAATTTAGAAATTAACTGGTTGATGGTATTCTATTGGGTATGTCCGATCAGTCGGCATTTGCCGACATGATCCATTGAAATGCCAAAATTAGACATTATTTCTAATAATTCAATTTTTTTGTGGAAAAAATCGTAGAAATTATGCGAACGAAATGCACCCCGCAAAATTTATGTTTCCAAGCTTTTCGAAAAAGATGGAGATGATCATGGAATTGTGTAATTTTGCGCTATGAATCGAATCCTCCATATTGTGGTGGCCGCAGGCAGTGGCCGTAGATTTGGGGCAGAGTTGCCTAAACAGTTCCATCTGATAGGGGAGCGTCCGGCGCTGATGCTTGCTGTCGACGCCATGAGGCGCTTTGGATGCGGCGGCACGGTCGTAACGGTGCTTAATCCCGATTATATTGGATATTGGACCGAGGTGTGCGTGTCGGCCGGTTTCGATCCCGGGCCGATTGTGGCCGGTGGTTCCACCCGGTGGGAATCGGTGAAAAACGCTGTCGACGCGTATGGAGCAGAGGCGGATATAATCACAGTACACGACGGTGCGCGTCCGCTTGTCGGACGACGCGTAGTGGAAGCTGTGGTGGCGGCTGTGGCATCAGGAGCAAAGGGTGCAGTGCCGGTAGTAGCTCTTTCCGATTCGATTAGGCATGTCGGGGCGGATGGAAGTTCGAAAGCCGTCGATCGTGCCGCTTATGTGGCCGTACAGACTCCGCAGGGATTTTCAGGAATGGAATTCCGCCAGGCTTACGGAATGCCTTACAGTCAGGCGTTCACCGATGATGCTTCAGTGATGGAGGCTGCCGGATATGATGTGAGACTGGTAGAGGGGTCGCCGGTAAATATCAAAGTGACAAATCCGTCGGACATCGCCATAGCTGAACTATTGCTCAGACAATGCAACGACTGAATGCCACCGACATAAAATACGTAAAAGGTGTCGGACCGAAGCGTGCGGCGCTGCTCTCGTCCGAGCTCGGTATCAAGAGCGTAGGCGATCTGCTCCGACATTTCCCCACTCATTATATTGACCGCACAAGGATGTATGCCATATCATCATTCAGCGGCGAGATGCCGGCGGTACAGGTCAGAGGGCGTTTCGTGTCGTTTGCCATACAGGGCGAGGGAGCGAAATCGCGTCTTACGGGGTTGTTTTCCGACGGAACGGCGACGATGGAGGTCGTGTGGTTCCGGCAGATAAAGAAGCTGAAGGAACTTTATGCCACGATGACCGACTATGTGCTTTTCGGAAGGCCCACCTCATTCTGTGGCCGTTGGAGCATGGTACATCCCGAGGTAGAGCCGCCGTCGGATATGCATGGCGAGGGGAGTCTGCGTCCGGTGTATCCGTTGACTGAGAAACTGCGTAATCAGGGGGTGAACTCACGCGTCATCCATACGATGATCCGTACGGTGGTCGACAGGATAGCCCTCGGAGGCGTGACAGATCCCATGCCACCTGATATACTGCGTAGGCTCGGACTTCCGCCTTTGTCTACAGCTCTACGCGACATTCATTGCCCTTCATCGCCATCGTGTGCCGATATGGCCAGGGCGCGAATGAAATTTGACGAGCTGTTTTATCTTCAGCTCGATATACTTCAATACACCCGTCGACGAAAACTTTCGGTCGGAGGAATGCGATTCCCCCACATCGGCCATTATTTCAATACTTTCTACAGGGAATGCATGCCGTTCGAACTGACGGGAGCGCAGAAGAGGGTGATCAAGGAGATCCGGGCCGATATGGGATCGGGCCGGCAGATGAATCGCCTGTTGCAGGGCGATGTGGGCAGCGGCAAGACTCTTGTGGCTTTGCTGTGCATGTTGATCGCTCTCGACAATTCCACACAGGCGTGCATGATGGCACCGACGGAGATATTGGCGGCGCAACATTACGAGACCATAAGCCGGCTGGTGGCGCCTATCGGCATTAACGTGAAGATGCTGACGGGATCCACGCCAGCATCGCAGCGGGCTGTTATCCACCGGCAGCTTGAGGATGGCTCGCTGCATATACTCATCGGCACTCATGCTGTGATTGAGGACAATGTGGTGTTCCGCAATCTCGGCTTCACAGTCATAGACGAGCAACACCGTTTCGGAGTGGCCCAGCGAGCGAGAATATGGAAAAAGAATACTGTTACGCCACACATTCTGGTCATGACCGCCACACCGATACCGCGTACGCTGGCAATGACGGTGTATGGAGATCTTGATGTTTCAGTTATCGACGAGTTGCCGCCCGGACGCAAGCCCGTGACTACGATGTTGCGGTTTGACGACCACCGCATCGATGTCTACAAGGGCATGGGACGCGAGCTCAAAGCCGGTCGTCAGGCATATATCGTATATCCGCTTATCAAAGAAAATGAAAAGGTGGATATGCGAAGTCTGGAAGAGGGATATGAATTTGTCCGCGACAATTTTCCGTCGTATCGTGTGGCTTTTGTCCACGGACGTATGAAACCGGCCGAGAAAGATCATCAGATGGAGCTGTTTGCCACGCATCAGGCTGATATTCTTGTGGCGACAACAGTGATTGAGGTCGGAGTAAATGTTCCTAACGCTTCGGTCATGATCATAGAAAACGCCGAACGTTTCGGACTATCCCAGTTGCATCAGCTTCGCGGACGTGTCGGCCGGGGTGCTGACCAAAGCTACTGCATACTGATGACTAAACAGAATATTTCGGCCGACACGCGCAAACGCCTGCAGGTGATGACCTCTACTACCGACGGTTTCCTCGTGGCTGAAGCCGATCTGAAAATGCGCGGTCCCGGCGATCTGGAGGGAACGCTTCAGAGCGGGCTGGCGGTGAACCTTAAGATAGCAAGCCTTGCGTCGGACGGCCGGCTTGTGGAACTGGCTCGCAATGCGGCATCGGATATTCTTGACAATGATCCGTTTTTAGAGAAGCCTGAACATGTGGCTATGCGCCGGGAGTATGACAGGATGTATCAGCGTGCGAGCGACTGGAGTCGCATATCCTGACCGGCGGATGGATAAGTTATGGTTGCGTTAACGCTAAGTGATACAACACTTTTTAATAATGGTTAATCGCCGGATTGTGGTGTTTTTACAACCATATCGATAATTTGGGTTATTTTCACAATTATACTTAAGTGGTTGATATGTCAACGATTGGCTTGTGTGGGTTGTGGCATTATGTCGCAAAGTGCTCACGATGAGCTGAAATTGTTTGTTCTTGTCGAAAAAAAATGCTATCTTTGAGCATCTTTCAACGGAAAAGCAAAAAAAATCTAAAATATTCATGGAAAAAACATTAGTGATATTCAAGCCTTCCGCAATGGAGCGTGGCTGTGTCGGACAGATACTGGCACGATTTCAGCAGAAAGGTTTGATAATATCCGGCATCAAGATGATGTGGCTCGATGAGGCCATTCTGCGGGAGCACTACAGTCATCTCGTCGAAAAGCCTTTCTTCCCTCATCTTCTCAAGGCCATGATGGCGTCGCCAGTGATAGTCGTATGCCTTGCAGGTCTGGATGTCGTTAATGTTGTCCGCATGATGACAGGATCCACCAACGGACGCGAGGCGCAGCCTGGCACTATCCGTGGCGATTTTGCGATGAGCAATCAGGAGAATATCATCCACGCCTCTTCAACAGCAGAAGAGGCCGTTGTCGAGATCGGGCGTTTTTTTAAGCCTGAAGAGATATATGAATGGAAGCCGGAATATATGGATTTTATCTATTCCTCGTTGGAGATAGACTAATTGAAACTGATAACTGACCTGAAAAGAGTAATTACAAACTATTGATGATCCAGTTAAGACATATAGCTGTAGCGGCTGCAATGACCGTTATGTCGGCGATGATGCCGGCTCAGGCGCAATTCAAATTGCCCGACAATCACAACAAAGAGCATGAAGATCTGCTCGCATCGCAGAAGCCGCTTTCGGCCGACATAAAAGTGATCAATACGCTGAAGTATATCAGCGAACTTTCAAAGGTAGAGATGCCTGATGAAGCGGAGGTGTATGGTGAATATTGGGAGAGCGCCAGCGTAAACCCCTATGTAAACGCTGTGATTCCTGATACAAAAGACATAGATGTCAGTGGATACTATCATCCTGTGCCCGGACATGTCACATCGAATTACGGTTATCGTCCGCGCTTCGGCAGAGTGCATCGCGGGATAGACCTGAAACTTGCCGTCGGTGATACCGTACGTGCAGCTTTCGACGGTAAGATCCGCATGACAAAATTTGAGCGACGTGGATATGGCTACTATGTTGTGATCCGTCATGACAATGGCATGGAAACCGTCTACGGGCATCTGTCGCGATTCCTTGTTAAACCCGATCAGCGGGTCAAGGCCGGAGAGCCTATAGCTCTCGGAGGCAATACCGGTCGCAGTACCGGCCCACATCTTCATTTCGAAACGCGTTTCATGGGCGTTGCCATCAACCCGACCCAAATAATCGACTTTGAAAACAAGGTTACACACAAGGATGTTTTCTCGTTCAACAAGGCTGTTCACAATAAAGTCGTTGCAAAGAAAAGAACGACAGCCCGGCGCAAGGCAACAGCAAGAAGAGCGACAAAAAGGACTTCAAAAAAACGTTGACTGTTTGTAATCTGACAGAACATAAAACCAATGCCCCGTGATTTCCGGCAAAGATATCACGGGGCATTGTTTATATCATCGATGAGAAATAATGACTGTCAAAGAAAAGGATTGGAGTTGATCTCACGCGCAATGGTTGTCGACGGCCCGTGACCGGGATAAACCATGGTGTCTGGCGGTAGTGTCAGAAGCCCCGACCGTATAGACCGGATTAGTGTGGCATGATCCCCTCCGGCCAGATCGGTGCGGCCGATGCTGCCGTTGAAAAGCGCGTCGCCTGTCACGACAAATCCTCCTTCGGGAGAGTACAGGGCTATGGAGCCGGGTGAATGCCCGGGTACTTCGATCACGTCAAGCCATTGCTTGCCGAGATAGATTTTGTCGCCCATGTTCACTTCTATATTGATCTTCACCGGTGTGTCGTGCGCTCCCTGCAGATGGAATGCACGAGCCTGTGCGGCCCGCATCTTTCCAAGCGGTGCATCGGCTCGGTGGGCTGTAAGGCCTACATGATATGTTGCCTCGACATATTCGTTGCCCATTGTGTGATCGATATGAAGGTGAGTGTCGATAAGCCTGACAATATCAAGCCGGTTGTCGCTTACAAAACGTGAGAATTCCTCGCACTCGGCAGGATTGGACATGCCCGGATCCACAACGGCTGTATGGAGTGTCAGCTCATCCCATATAAGATAAGTGTTGACTCCGAAAAGATTGAATTCAAAGCTATGGATTTTCATATTCTTACGTATAGAAGCTTTTTGGCAGAGAAGTATTCCTCGTCAAACCAGTCGGATACCGGCACCTCAAGCACCGGCCGCCGAGTGGCGTCGATCTCCGTTTTCAGATCGCCCCCTTTTAGGCATATCAGCCCGTCGGGAAGCGTAGAGCGGTCGTTATGCGCTATGTTTTTGGTGACGAGCGGCACAAGCTGGTCAAGGGTCATTACGGCGCGGCTGACAACGAAATCGAATTTCTCACGGCATTCGCCGATATCACCATGCTGTATGCTGACATTCGTCAGACCGATAGCATCGGCCACCGCCTGCGCCACACGAAGCTTCTTCCCGATGCGGTCAATAAGGTGGAAATGACAGTCGGGCCACATGATGGCCAACGGTATGCCGGGGAAGCCTCCACCGCAGCCCATATCAAGCAATCGTGATCCGGAAGCCGGAGTCATGAACTTTGCTATCGCAAGAGAATGCAGCACGTGATGCACATACAGGTTGTCAATATCCTTGCGGGATATGACATTGATTTTTGCATTCCAGTCGGAATACAGAGTACCCAGCGCGGCAAAACGCTCGCGCTGGGTTTGTGTCAGCTCAGGGAAATATCTGATTATTTCCTCCATTGTGTTTTCAGTTATGTGTGATTCGTTTTAAGCTGATATAGCTGTGGTTAGTGTGGTCTGAATACGGACTGCAATGTCGTTTTGATTTGATCGTGCAGATTACTGCACAAACCTTATGATCGCTGTGCTGGGCCTTTATTGCTTCGGCAGATTGAGTCTGGTCAGTTGCATCATCACCTGTCCATGATCGTCCTTGAGCAGAGCGGTGTCCTTGTCCTTGCCGGGGATGGCCGTTTCAACCTGTTCGAGCACCACAAGGAATTTCTGCTCGCGCTCCATGTCAGGACAGGCCATGCGGGTCGTGGCCAGATTGGAGAATTGCAGCGAATTCTGTTTTGCGGGGTCTACGAATATCGATCCGTTGAGGATGTTACACCCTGTGTTGCCGTGAACCTTCAGTTCAGGAAGGTCGATGACCATCTGCATTTCGGCGTCGGCAGGGATGTTTTTGCCGTCGAGCACGCTTACACGCCATGCCCCGTTGAGAAATGTCAGGTCGCTTTTGCGCATTGTCATAGTAGTGGAATCAGAGGCGTTTTTCAGATAAAGGATATAGTCATTTGAAATTTTCTCGATTTTGAAGTGAGCCATCGAATTGAGCGCCGTGCCGATTCCAAGCTCATACTTCGCATCGGCACAATATCTCATCGTCGACAGAAAGTCGTTGACCGGACGGATATCTCCCTTCGGGGTGACAGCTACACGGCCGTTGAGATAATTGCATCCGTCATTGACATACAGCTTCATTTCAAATGGATTGACCGCCGTGGTGTCAAAAATAAGATACGGACGCTCTTCACCGGTCACTTCCATCCCACCGACGTTGGCTATGGTCCATTCGCCGTAAAGCACCCGGTCAATAGCCGCGACGGTCTGTTCGGGAGTCTTGGTTTCCACCACATCAGTCTGTCTGTTGATAGTGGCGGCCGGAGTTTCGGTTTTCTTGAAAATTGAGCATCCTTGTGCTAAAAGGCAGAGAGCAGCGCCGGTCAGTATGGCGTTATTGCGTATGGAGTTGTAGTGTGCCATAATTAAAAAACTTAGTGAGTTGATTCTATTTTGGTGTAAAGAAACTTTCTTAATTTAAAATGGTAGTGTATGGAAGAAGGTTCATCTATTCCGTCTACAAAGTTAACATTTTAAGCTAAAATACGCAAAAACTGGTGTCGGTTGCTATAGGTCGATTTATACGAAGGTGCTCTTCAGCCGCAGGATATATTGCTATGTGACTGACTCCCGACTCCTGCTCAGGTCTTATTTGGCCGGTGTGCATGTTGTGAACACAGTGTGCATTGTGTCGTATGGCTTTTTTTGAGTAATTTTGCGGTCATTATGGATAAGGAAAGAGGCATTTTATTGAAACTGTTCCTTACGTTCATGAAGATCGGGGCTTTCACATTTGGAGGTGGATGGGCCATGATCTCGATCATAGAGCGTGAGGTAGTGGATAAGCACAGGTGGCTTGCCAAAGATGAGTTTCTTGACCAGCTTGCGGTGGCACAGTCGCTGCCGGGTATATTGGCTGTTAATATTTCCGTCGCTGTCGGTGATCGGCTGAAGGGGACGCGGGGAGCCGTATCGGCTGCATTGGGAACTATATTGCCTTCGTTTTTGATCATTCTGTGTATCGCAATATTTCTTACGCCTGATCTTATAAAAAACAATCCGGTGTTAAGCAGTATTTTTGCCGGCATACGTCCGGCGGTAGTGGCACTGATCATAGCTCCGGTGATCACTACGGCAAAGGCGGCGCACATAGGCTGGCGTACGGTCTTGATTCCGGCAGTTGTGGCGTTGTTGATATGGTCGAAATGGCCGGTTGTGTCCAATCCGATCATATTTATAGTGCTTGGCGCAGCGGGCGGGTATATGCACATGAAATTTTCCATGACACGTCTGCGCGGGCGTGAAGACAATGCGAAAGGAGGTGACAGATGATATATCTAAAGCTTATATGGGCATATTTCAAGATCGGTCTGTTCGGGTTCGGCGGAGGATATGCCATGCTTGCGCTCATAGAGCGTGCGATAGTGGGGCCGGGATGGATCACATCGCAGATGTTCACAGATATTGTGGCTATATCCCAGATGACTCCAGGACCGATTGGCATAAATTCGGCTACATATATCGGATATGTGGCGCCGGGAGTATCCGATCCGGCTTTTGCCGGTCCGTTATGGGGACTCCTCGGATCGCTCACATGTACGCTTGTAGTCGTTGTACCGTCGTTTATTCTGACGCTTTATGCTTCGCATTTTATACAGCGTCATAAAGACAGTGCCATTGTCAAGGGTGTGTTTGCCGGATTGCGACCGGTGGTAGTCGGACTGATAGCTTCGGCGGCGCTGTTGCTCATGAATTCAGCCAACTTCGGTTCGACTTCCGCTGATGTGATCAAAAGCGTGGCGATCTGTGTGGCAGCGTTTGTGATGGTGTTTTTCATCAAATGGCACCCGATACTGGTGATATGTCTGGCCGGAATAGCCGGCTATATCATGTTTTGATTTTTTTTGATTGCTCACCGGATTAGAGAGTATGCCTGACGGATTAATTGTTTTCCCAGAGTCCACGCTGACTAAAGCGTCTACTGCGTTTGATTGGTGGCGGGCGGAGGCACAGCGTTGTGGCATAAGATTGGCTGTAGCTTTTGCCGAGCAAATTCAGATGCGTTATGTTGATGGCAATGCATTGACTCTTATTGGCGGACGACAGATCGACACTCCGCGTTTCGCGGTCATGCGCGGATATTTCCGCGACATATCGTGCCATTTCGAGCGTTTAGGCATACCGGCTGTCAACCGTTGGATCTCCATGCAGGAGAGTGCCGATAAGATTCTGACTCATCAGGCGCTTACTGCAGCAGGGCTTCCTACGCCGGCTACGGTTTATCCGGCTTCGGCTCTGAGTTATGATGATGCGTGCGAGGCTATCGGAGCCCGTAGGTTTGTCATCAAGCCGATCGAAGGCTCCTGTGGAGTGAATGTGTTTCTGGTCAATAGCTGCGATGAATATGATCATGCCATCAAGTCAGCCGGCCCGAATGCTATGATACAGCGCTATATCGCTTCGAGCAGCGGACGCGACCTGAGGGTTTGGACGGTGGGAGAGCATACGGTCGGGTGTGTGATGCGTCATTCGTCCTCGTCGTTTCGCTCAAATTATGCCCAGGGTGGAAGTGCAAGTGTCTGTGCTCTGTCTGATGACGCGGCACGGATGGCGGTGGCTGCGGCCCGGTGTCTGGGACTTGAGTTTGCCGGTGTGGATCTGCTTTTTACTCCCGAGGGAGGATTCACCGTCTGCGAGGTCAACGGCAATGCCGGATTCCGCACTCTTTCGGCCGTAGATCGCCACTCGCCGATTCTGAGGCGTTTGTTTGAATATATAACTGACAGATATGTGCAATAATATAGAAGAATCATATAGAAGAGTCCTGTCGGAACTCAACGACGGCTATACCGCTTTTCACAAGGTAGGAGCCGTAGCCATTGATCCGGGACTTGATACGACGATGGAACTCGCCCGACGCCTTGGCGACCCGCAGAACGCTTATCGTACAATCCATGTGGGAGGCACAAACGGCAAAGGGTCGGTGGCACATACACTTGCGTCGGTGCTTCAGAGTGCCGGTTATCGTGTGGGACTTTACACTTCGCCGCATCTGCTCGACTTCCGCGAACGCATACGCATCGATGGCAAAATGATAGCGCGCTCGGAGGTAGTGGCCTTTATGGAGCGGTTCAAAAAGGTGGAATACGGTTTCCACCCGTCGTTTTTCGAAGTCTGCACCCTCATGGCATTCTGGTGCTTTGCCAAGGCAGGGGTGGATGTGGCCGTAGTGGAGGTGGGGCTTGGCGGACGCCTTGACAGCACCAACATTATAACTCCGATGCTATCTGTCGTCACCAACATATCGCTTGACCATACAGGGCTCCTCGGAAACACAGAGCCTCTCATAGCTGCCGAAAAAGCCGGGATATTCAAGCCCGGAGTGCCGGCGGTCGTCGGAGAGGCTCAAGGTGAGGTCAGAGCTGTTTTCGAGCGTAAGGCAGCCGAGATTGGAGCACCGTTGGTTTTTGCAGCTGACAGCGATGAGATCAAAGAGGTGTCGGTCGGTAATGAAGGCATGCAATGTTATGATACTGTCGGTTTCGGCCATATAGCATCGCCGCTTACTGGCGAATGTCAGTATCATAATGCATTGACTGTGCTCGAAGCTGTAAAATCGTTGCGTCGGTCGCAGCTCGATATCACTGCCGAGGCAGTCCGGGCGGGGTTCTCGCAGGTCTGCGTTCTTACAGGATTGATGGGTCGGTGGACGATCGTGGATCGGCATCCGTTGACTGTCTGCGACACTGGTCATAATCCCGGCGGATGGATCTACACCGCCCGTCGTCTAAAGACATTTGGTGGTCAGGCAGTCCGTCTGGTGATAGGATTTGTCTCCGACAAGGATGTCGATTCAGTCCTTGGCTTATTGCGTGGTATTCCGCGGCTGCATGTATATGCTTGCCGTCCGTCGGTCGATAGAGCGCTTCCGGCCACGATGCTCGCTGAGAAAGTGAATGATGCCGGACTACAGCTGGCGTCTGTCGACGATGAGGTGTCGCGGGCATATGGCAATGCCGTGGCCGACGCGTCGGAGTCGGATATGATCTTTGTAGGCGGTTCGACTTTCGTTGTAGCCGATTTCCTTGCGTCGCGAGGTCTCGGTTGACGCAGGGTCGATAGATGGTTGTAAAAGTAAACCGACGATGTCGTGTCCAGTGGGGACTATCGTCATCGTCGGTAATGTATCCTGTCAGCGTGGTGGTTATCGCACGGCGATGGTCTCGATCTCGACAAGCACCTGCTTGGGAAGCTCGCGGACAGCGACAGCCGAACGTGCCGGGAACGGAGCGGTGAAGGATTCGGCATAAACCTCATTCATGGCAGTGAAATCAGCCATGTCGGCCAGAAATACTGTAGTCTTGACCACATTGTCGATAGTCAGACCGGCCTCGGCAAGTATTGCTTTGATATTGGCGATTGACTGTGCTGTCTGAGCCTTGATGCCTTCGGGGATCTCACCGGTGGCGGGGTTTACAGGTATCTGTCCGGAGATGAATACCAGGTTGCCCAGGTCTATTGCCTGGCTGTAGGGACCGATGGCCGCGGGAGCGGCGGTTGTTGCGATCTGTTTTTTCATTGCTTTGATGGATTTATATTGAGTGAAATGATGTTTGTCGTGTCAGCTGCCGAGATCATCTGATCGGTGACCTCGTCGCAAAATCTGTCGATTGATTCAAACCGTTGGCTGAATTCGGGTATGAAGTCAGATTTACCTTCATGTTGCATTAGTCTGATCACCCGTCCTATAGTCAGTCGGGTGACGTCGACAGCCGGCTGCAGCGGATGTTCGGTTTGTCCCGATCCGTTGTCGATGAAATTGATGAGTCCTATTTTGTGCAGACATTTCACAATCGGGGTGACCAGCGCTACCGGCAGGCCATAGTCGGCTGACAGTTGTCGTGATGTTATTGCCGCCTCGCCTTCGACAAAACGCCGTGAGATGACAGCCATTATCGCTACAGCTACTTTACGTCGGTAGGCGATCGAAATGTTGTCAACATCCTGATAAAAATTAAACTGTCCGGCATTCTGCGACGCATAACACAGCAGAGCGCCGATAAATGTTACCAGCCATACAAGCTGAAGCCAGATCAGCAGCAAAGGCAGGAATGAAAATGATCCGTAGATGGCATTATACTTCGAAACGTACATCTGTCCGCTCACAAACACCCATTGCAGCAACTGGAAGGCTGCACCGACAAACAGGCTTACAATGGCGGCCGGCTTGAACTTCACTTTTGTGTTGGGGATGAACAGATAGCTGACAAGAAAAAACAGACACGTGAATATGTAGCTGCCGAGATCAAGTAGCCAGTTGACTGTCGGTTTGAGAAAATCCACATCGATAAGTTGTTGGAGTGTGGAGGATACAAGCAGCGAAAGGCTTGCCGAACAGATCATGAACACGGGCAGCGTAAGCAGTATGGCCAGATAGTCGGTCATTTTGCGGAACATTGAGCGGCCGCCGCTGAGATTCCATATATGATTGAACGAATCCTCTACATTGCCGAGCAACGATATCAGGGTCCATAGCAGCACTACTACGCCAACGCCGACGAACACTCCTTCGGATGTCTGGGCCAGATATGAGTCGACAAAACGGAATGCAGCCTGCAATGCTGTGTGCTGGGCGGGGAAGAAGCTCAATATCTCGGATTCCATAAGATTCTGAAAGCCGAAACCGCGGGCTATGGCAAACAGCATGGCAAGTGCGGGCACCAGGGCAAGAAGAGTGCGGTAGGTCATCGCACAGGCCTGACTCTGCAGATCGGCATTGAGAAATCCTCTCACAGACAGATTGATGATCTTTGTCAGATGCACTATAGGACGGTCGGCAGTGTCGCGCCATACGCCTACGGTGCAGTAGGTCCACTTGTCAGTGGCCCATCGGGTGATCCGGTCTATAAGGGATCGTTTGCTGCTGTCATCGGCGTTGCCCATATCCTGATGTCGTCGGGTTTTGGTGGATGCAAAGTTAAACAATCTGTGCGAATCATACCAAAAAAACGTTCAGTCCGATCTCTTGACATTGAGCCGCGAGCCGGAGGAGTGGGCTGTCAGTTCCGGAGCGTACTGACTTTGTGCGGTGGCGATTCCCGATGCGTAACTGCCTGCGTTGTTGACCCACATCTCGTAGGTGAGTATGTATGTGCCTTTGCGCAGACGGTCGATGAAAATCCGGGTTTCCGTATCGAGGTTCTCGCGATAAAAACATACACCCTCACTCCATATCGGCTCAGGCAGCTGATCGGCCGGCTCAAGACAAGCCGCGCGCTGGTCGGTGATGGCAAGATAATCTATATCGCGTCCGGCTTTGACAGTGAGAACCACCTTCACGCGGTCACCGTTGTTGAGCTCTGTCACTTCCTTCCATGATCCGTCGGGAGCCATGCGCAGCAGGCGTTTCTCTATCGATAGGCCTTCGCAGGGTCGGGCCTCGATATCCGCTGGAACGGCAGTGTATCGGCTGATGACAGCGCCCCATGCAGGTGTGTCATTGCTGCGTGCAATCGTAAGAGTCGTCCCCTTTGCGGGTAGGCTGGCCCGCAGTGATCCGGTGTATGGCTCCGGAGTCACGGCGATGTCCTTTCGGTCAACGGTTATGGTCACGGATCCAGCCTTTTCAACCCATGCGGGCGATGAGGCGAGCAGCGAGGCTACAATATGGCTTACTGCCGGTGCCGTGCCCCAGTTCATGGCCTGATTCTGTATGATGATCCATTGGCGTATGGGGTCGATCTGAGGTGATTCTGGCGATAGCATACTGTAGGCGAGGAGTGCGCGGGCTGCAGTTAACACATTTCCGCTCCGATAGACGCTGGAGCCGGTCGATGGCCACCACATGCCGAGCTGCGGATTGCTGACTGAATATTCGTCCACCGATTTCATGATTTCCGATGCTACGGCCCGACGGTTGTATGATATCAATAGCAGAGCCGCTTCTATTTTATCCTGTACCGTAAGGCTTTTCCATCGTTCAATCACTGACTGCAAAGTGCGGTCAATAATGCGTTGTCCGTCGGCCGACGGCGTGAAACCGGGAGCAGCCGATGCGAGCATCGCGAACGTGATATCGGTATGTTTCGGATCGGCTGTGAGAGCTTTTGCAGCACCATACTGGATATATCCCAGAGCGCTGTGGTAAATGGCTTTCAGACGTTTGTCACCGGTAGGGAAATACCCGATGCGGTTGAGTTCGCCGAGTATGGCTGCCACAGCCTCTGTGGCCCATTCCGAAGAGCGTGGATGGAATGTGTTCCATGCCATGCCTCCATCGGTCTGCCGTAATTTTTCAAGCAGTTCTATCGCGTCGTTGTATGCCTGATCGGTCTGCGCCCGGTCGAAGAGCATCGACAGCCGGCGCATACGTTCGGTATCGCTCATCGCTTCCTGTTGCCAGGGGGTGGATTTGAGCAATAATGTTTTCAGGTCGGGGTTGCGTTCAAGCATTGATGTAAGAGTGCTGTCGCTGTCGGCCGACTCGCTCCAGTGTCTGACAGCCTTCGCCACTTCCGGGTATCTGGCCATTATCTCTCTGGCGACAACCGTGGAAAATACTGCGGCTGCGGCGTCAGGAGCCGTACGCAAGCCGGGAGTCTGTATTCCGGGCAAGGCTGTGATCACAAACCATAGTGGATTGTCGCAGTAAGTGAGAGTCAGCTTCATGTCTTTTGCCGCCTTGGGCAGTGACATGGAATATACGCTGTCGTCAGGTGCGAGATAAAAGTTGTCGGACTGAACGACCGGCGTCTCGGCAGGCAGAAGCGGTACGATGTTCTGCTGGCCGTCAGAACCGTCGGAAGTTACTGCTCTTGTCCTGAATCCGAGCATCTGTCCCTCCGAAGGAACGGTTATGGTGGATGTGGATTTGACCGACAGCATGGGCTGTATCTCTGTCGTCTGCTCGTGACGGCCGATAACATGTCCGTTGGCAGGATCAAACCACTCATTGATCACTCTTGCTGTTACAGCGTGATCTGAATTGTTGAATACGGCTACTTCTATGTCAGCCTCGTCGCCGTTGCGCAGGAAGCGCGGGGGATTGGGGGTTACCATTATTCGTTTCGAGGCTGTGATGTCGCGGATTTCGGTAGTATGCCGCAGGGATGTGTCGAAACCGGTGGCTATGAATCGCCATGTGGTATTGGCGTCGGGCACAGTGAAAGTGAGAGCCAACAGTCCGTTTTCATCAGTAGTAAGCATCGGGCGGAACATAGCGAGAGCTATCTCCGATGGACGGTATTGTCCGTCGGCATCATTGGTCTTCTGCTCACCTGATTCCGGCGCGCCGGAATCAGGTGCTATCTCTTCATCAGAAAGCATACAATCTTCTGCCACAGCCTCTGCTTTTGCAGCGGTTTGCATTGATTTCATCATTACCGAACGGGTCATTCCGACTCCTCCGGCAGTCGTCACTGTTTCATATAGGATGCCGTTGCCGGCCGATTCAAAAAACGAACGTCCGTAGGTGTTGAATCCCGGCGCATCGACATTTCTTGTCGGAAGCCATTTGAAGATAGTTTCGGCTGTCGACGAGAAGTTGTCGCCTGTATTGGGCGGTGTCGTCGAAAGCGATTTGCCGCCTGTTTCTTCGAGATGCATTGTCAGCGAGTGGGGAGCGAGCTTGTCAAGCGCGGCATTATACATGTCGACAATGACAGCCTTCTGCTCCGGCGATAGGGCGGTGTCGGCCGGCACGACACGGATGGTCCATTTCTCTTCAGATCCGGGCGTCACTCTGTAGCGGAATGTATCCAGCACAATGCGCAGTCCTTTGGGCGCGGCGGGATTGGTGACGGTGATGTCCTTTACCGTCGAACGGTAATTGCGGGTCGACATAAGGCTTATGGTAGCCCGTTCGATCGATTTGGGAATATCGGTCGGAAGAGTGTGGATGCCGCCGTCGAGAGTCAGCCAGCGTCGCGACAGGATGCTGTCGGTGGTCCACACGGTCATAAGCACAAATGACCGGCCGGCCGGAGTGCCGAATACGACCGGCTCTCCGCCTGAATATGATAGCTGAGGCACCCATAGCGGTTCGTCGCGCGGTGGCAGAGGATCCGACATGCGGTAGAGGGCGATGTCTGATACCGTCAGAGGAGAGCAGTCCTTCCCCGGCAGTGAAAGACGCAATGAGTAGATGCCCGATGCCAGGCCGTCGAGATCCAAAGGTCGGTCGCTTGCCGACTGTCCTGAGGCCACAACGGCTGAATCACGCATGATTTCCCATTGCAGAGTATCGGTAACCTCCTTGCCGTCAGGTCCGGTGATGCGTATGTTCAGATTTGCCGGTCGGTCGATGTTGATATCCGATGGCACAGTCGCCGATATGTGATATGGCATGCCGAGCGTGAACACACGCGATGCAGTCTGTGATTCGGAAGTGGACGATGTGACTGTCACTGTGGCCGAAAGCAGCTCATGACTCAGTTCGGCTGGCGACAAAACCTCGGCAGGTATTACTACCGAAAACGATCCAACGCCGTCGGTCAGGGTGTCGGGGGAGGTGTAGAAACTGTTGCCGTTGGCGCGTCTCCACCATGCCCATCCGATTTTGCTCACCGAGACTTTGACAGCTGCTCCGGCCAGTGGCATTCCCGAATATGTGGATGCTGTGCCGGTTACGGTGACGGCTCCTTTTACCGGAGAGTCTTTAACGATAGCAGTGATTTCGATTTTGAAAGTCGGGAGCTTGTAGTCCGAAACCTCAAAACCGACGTTGCCGATTGTTTGTTTTTCAGCGGTTTCGAATAGTAGCCGGTAGTATCCGGTCAGTTCCCCTTTCGGGATGGTGAAATCTCCGCTTACGCGTCCGAATCGGTCGGTAGTCGAGGTCAGCGTGTCGACTGGCTGTCCGCTGGCGTTGATCATACGGACACTGATCTCACGGTCGGCTATAGTCTGTTTTCTTCCCGGTGTGGTCTGATATACGACACCCATCCAGTTTACCTTGTCGCCTGGACGGTATAAGGCGAGATCTGTAAACCCCTGAACGAAGATCCTCTCGTCCGCTGTACGGTGCTGCGGAATATATAGGTTCAATGGCATTGTATATGTGTCATTGCCCTTTTTTGTCACGATCCGATAGCTTCCGTCGTGTGACAATGCGTCGATCGTAGCCATTCCGTCGGATCCCGTCGCAGCTGTTAGCAACGGAGCCGATGGCCGCTCGTTGTAGCGGTATCGGTAGACGGCTACGGTCGCATTTTCGGTCGGTTGTCCGCTCATGGGATTCACAACTATGGCAGTCTGTCGGTCAAACGATAATAGACCTGTAGCCATACTGGTGCAATGGATTATTTCATAGCTCTGTTTGTAGGGGCTAACGCCATTGATTTCAGGTACGACGATATAATATCCCGGACTGTTGATTTGGAAGGTGACTGTGGTGTCGCTGCTGAATGGCACCGTGCCGGCGAATTTTACCGATCTGGAATCGATGCGGTTGACCTTGCTGTCGGGCTTCAACCGGAAATACCTGTCGAAAACAAGCATGTCCGGCAGCCGATAGAGCACGATTCTTGCCTCGGATGCATTGGACGACTGCAACTTTATCGTGAGATTTTCGCCGGGAGCGCACACTTCCCGTGTGGTGATTGCTACACTTTTGGTTTCTATAAGATGCAGCGAGTTTTTCAGACTGTTGATGTTATAAAATGCAGGATATTCGGCTATGACCTTTTTTAGTTGACCGTAAATCCATTGACGGTCAGCGCTATTGTTGCCGCCTTTGGCTATGGCCTCGAGCGGTATGCATCGCTGTTGGCCGTCGGTACGCTCATAGAGTTCGCGAAGCCGTCGGTAGAGTTCTCTCTGCCACTCATCGTATGACGTATCGTTTTGTCTTTCCGACTCGATAATGCGTGTCATGGCCATGACATACGGGGCTGAGCCCGGTGCTGACCATCGGGTGATGTATCCGAGCATATCGTGGGCTTTGTCGCGGCTGCCGATCCGATTGTATATGTCTGCGGCCTGCCAAGACATGAAGTCGAGCAGGGTGGGGTAGTAGAGTTTCTGTTTGCTGTCTGACTTGATTATACCGGAATATGCTCCTGCCGGTTCCTTTGAAAGGCTCTTCGGATCGGCCATGGCTTCATTTATTAGCCGGTCGATCTCGTATCTGAACTGGCGGCCGCTCCATGACGATATATTTTCCGGCAATGGATTCAGCGGCAGATCCCGGGCATCGTATTTCCATCTGTTGGCCGTGAAAAAGTCGGTGTAGACGCGTGCAGTGAGCATGAGCATGATAGAGCGGCAGAAGCGGTCGGTGATGCGTGGCGTCAGACTGTCGGCCATGACGATAGCCTCTTGGATGCTGTCGGGATCAATGGCTGTGCGTGCAAGCTGAAGGTTGATATACTGATGTATTACCTCTTTGAAATCCGAGCTGCGTAGTGCTTTGTCGAGTTTGATGCCGGCATTTTCCGCTACCTGAGCCGGAAATGCGAAGTCGGGCTGTCGGTTGTCGTTCATAGCTAAAAGTTGAAGGCTGCAGAGCATCGCAACTGCAGCCGTTATAATGTGTCGGATATTTATCATAGAAGCGTGTAGGTTTATGGTTTCCCCATTAAATCGGTTTGTTGACTGGGATTATGATATGCAGCCGGTGGCAATCCGGCCATGAAATGCCGGTCAGTGCTTGTTGCCGCGTGTGCGGCGGTGCTTGTCCATAAGGTTGCGGTTGAAGTCGCGTTCGGCGTTTTTCAGTTCATATAGTTGCCGTGGAGTGAGTATCTTTTTGAATTTCGGGAAATATGTGCGCTCGATGGAAGCTTCCTTGGCGCGCATCTCAAACTGCGCTTCGGCAGCCTTCTCATATTCAGTCTCGGTCACGGATTCACCATTTTTTCTGATGTTTCTTTCCAGCTGCCGCATCTCGTGGTTGAGCCGTCCGATCTCTATATCCATCTGTTCGTAGACGGGTGTGAACTCTGCTTTCTGCTTGTCATCGAGTTTGAGGCGTTCGGCGATATACTCCGATTTATAGCGTCTCATTTCTTCAAACCATTTTGCGCGCTGCCCTTTGTCGGTGGCGCCGGCTATCGATGTAGCTGTGATGGCCAGCATGAGGATAAAAAGTATTCTCTTCATGATTGTCCGTGTTTTGTTCAGAAATTTTTGAGTGATGCAGGCTGAAAGCCCTCTTCATACAGGTCGTTGTAGAGGTCGTCGGGTTCCATGCCGTCCATGCAGTAGTCGCTGATGAATGAGTCGTCGGCTATGGCTTCGGCCAGTATGGCGTTGTTGCCGGGAATGGTCACGTCGCCCGACGATCTGATCATGTCAAACATATTCATCATGCACCATACTCCCGCGAACATTGCCGCCAGATATACGTATGGCCGCACTTTCTGCCAGAATCCGGCGGGCATGACGCGTCCTTCACGGGTGTCGCGCATTTCGGTTTCCCATGGCTGCACCGGCAGTGAAGCCTCCATGCGGCGTGCGAAGTCCTCGAAGTAACCTTCGGGCGTCAGCATTCCGTCGCGTCGTGCTGCCTTTTCGAGTATGTCGTCTATATTCTCTTTCATAGTTAATATTTAGACGTCTGAGTCTGTCGGGAGTTTAATCATTATCGTTAAAAAAACGCTCTATTTTTTTTACAGCGTGGTGATACGATGCCTTAAGAGCTCCGGCAGAGGTGCCGAGTATCTCCGACATCTGTTCATAAGGAATCTCGTCGTAATAGCGCATGTTGAACACAATTCGCTGTTTTTCAGGCAGAGTGGCTATGGCCTGACGTAATTTCTTCAGGGTTTCGTCGCCGTCGGTATGAGTGTCGGCCTCTATGGCGTTGATCAGCATCGACGATTCATCGTCGATCGATATGTTAAGGCGTTTTCGCTCTTTTTCAAGAAAAGTAAGGCTCTCGTTGATGGCTATCTTATAAAGCCATGTCGATAATTTAGCCTGTCCTCTGAAGGCGTCGATCGATGACCATGCTTTCAGGAATGTGTTCTGAAGCAGATCATTGGCGTCATCATGATTCTCCACCATGCGTCGTATCTGCCGGTAGAGCGGTTCCGAATAGCGGCGTATCACTTCGCCGAAAGCGGCACGGCACTCCTCGGGATTCTGCAGGCGAGCCGTGAGATCGCTGTCATTTATGGCGGAGGATCTGTCGGTCATTTTTTGTCGATTATTCAATTAAACGGCGTAAAATTAGCCAATCTTTTTTAACTTTGCACTATTAATAAATCCTAATAGCTGAAAAATCATGACCGGCACACCCTATAGGCTTCTTTCGCTGCCTCCTGATCTTGTGGGCAGTTTCCACTCCATAACTGATCTAAACGCTCCCGAATGGTATTGCACGTCTGATCCGGCAGGTGTGAAGGTCGGATCGGGCGGTGGCACCGCGTGGCTTGTCGACAGCTGGCTTAAAGACACAAGAGGGGTCGACATGTCTGATCCGAAGATCATCATTCATGCCGGCGGACAGAGCCGGCGTCTGCCGGCCTATGCTCCGGTGGGTAAGATATTGACGCCGGTGCCGGTGTTCAGATGGGAGCGCGGGCAGCTTATCGACCAGTCGCTGCTGTCGCTGCAGCTTCCGCTATACGAGCGAATACTGGCAGCCGCGCCTCCTACGCTCCCTACACTCATAGCCAGTGGCGACGTATATATCAGAGCTGAGAAACCGCTTACGGAGATACCTGAAGCCGATGTGGTATGTTACGGACTCTGGGTAGATGCTTCGCTTGCCACCCATCATGGGGTGTTCGTTTCGTCGCGTTCTACTCCGACAGAGCTTGACTTCATGCTGCAGAAGCCGTCGCTCGACCGGCTTGAGGAGCTGTCGCGTTCCCACATGTTCCTGATGGATATAGGTATCTGGCTGTTGTCGGATCGGGCTATGAAACTGCTACGCAAGCGCTCCGTCGATGCTGACGGCAATATAGGATTTTACGATCTTTACTCTGATTTCGGACGGGCTCTCGGCAGCAATCCTACCGTCGAGGATGATGAAGTCAACCGTCTGACAGTCGCTATTCTGCCTCTTCCCGGCGGAGAATTCTACCATTTCGGTACGTCGCGTGAGCTTTTGTCATCTACGCTCGCGTTGCAGAACAAGGTCGTGGATCAGCGCAAGATCCTACAGCGCAAGGTCAAAGCCAACCCATCGCTGTTTGTACAGAATGCCCTGATGGGCTATCGCCTGTCGTCTGACAATGACAACGTATGGGTGGAGAATTCATCTGTCCCGGCTTCGTGGACATTGCGGTCTGATCATATCATCACCGGTGTGCCGGAGAACGCATGGCCTCTTGATGTACCGTCAGGCGTGTGTGTTGACATAGTGCCGGTCGGCGATGCTTCGTGGGCAGTGCGCCCATACGGACTGGACGATCCGATGCGTGGCGATCTCGATTCGCCCGACACGGTTTGGATGGGTGCTCCGTTCGTACAGTGGCGAAGCAGCCGCGGCGTTGAGGTTGTTGGCGCGGATATTCAGGCATCACCTATATTTCCGGTTGTCGACAGTGTCGACGACATGTATGAGGTGCTTCAGTGGATGATCACCGGCGGAGCTGATGGCAAGGGTAAGGAAATATGGTTGAGTTCCCGAAAACTGTCGGCCGACCAGATATCGGCGCATGCCAATCTGACGCGACTTTTCAGGCAACGCAACGATTTTCTGAAAGCCAATCTTGAGTTTCTGGCATGGAATTACGAAAAAAGTGTGTTCTATCAGCTTGATCTCAACGATGTGGCCTCCCGCTTTGTCACGATGGGTATAAAGAAGCCTGAATTATTGCCTCAGCAATCGGGCGCCATGACCAGGATACGCAATTATATGGTGAGATCGCGGATCGATTCCATGTCGGGACGCGACGGGTCGCGTGAGGAGATGGCCGCCTTCGAACTGCTCCGTGACGAGATATTGTCGGAGCTGAAAGGGCGTCGGCCACATCCAAGGCTCAATGTCTACTCCGACCAGATAGTGTGGGGTCGTAGCCCGGTGAGAATTGACCTCGCCGGCGGCTGGACCGACACACCGCCATATTCGCTATACACCGGTGGATCAGTGGTCAACATGGCTATCGAGCTGAACGGGCAGCAGCCGTTGCAGGTCTATGTGAAACCTTCGTCGGACTATCGCATAGTGTTGCGGTCGATTGATCTTGGTGCATCTGAGATAGTGGAGGATTTCGAAAGTCTGTCATGTTATCATACAGTCGGTTCGCCGTTCTCTATACCTAAGGCCGCACTTACTCTGGCAGGTTTCGCTCCACGCACGTCGTCCGATACTCTCACAGAGTTTCTGCACGATTTCGGATCAGGTATTGAAATCACACTTCTGTCAGCAATTCCGGCAGGATCCGGACTCGGTACAAGTTCCATATTGGCGGCAACAGTGCTCGGCGCTCTTTCGGAATTCTGCGGCATCGGCTGGGATGAAGGTGAGATCTCTCACCGCACTCTCGCTCTCGAGCAGCTGCTCACCACGGGTGGCGGCTGGCAGGATCAATATGGCGGAGTGCTGGGAGGAGTGAAACTGTTGCGCACCGAAGAGGGCATCACGCAGCGTCCGTCGGTCAGCTGGCTGCCTTCGCGCATATTTACCTCTACTGAGTTCAAACCCTGTCATCTGCTGTATTACACCGGACTGACACGTACCGCCAAGGGAATCCTTGCGGAGATAGTGCGCGGTATGTTTCTTAACTCCAACAGCCATCTGTCGATATTGTCGGAGATGCGGGCTCACTCGCTGGCTACTGCCGAAGCCATACAGCGCAATGACTTCCACCTCTATGGCCGTATGATAGCCAAGACATGGAGTCAGAACAAACGCCTTGATTCAGGCACCGAACCGCCTGCCGTGGCCGATATAGTCGGCCGCGTGTCGGATCTTACTTTGGGCTATAAACTTCCGGGAGCCGGCGGGGGAGGATATCTCTACATGGTGGCGAAAGAGCCTCAGGCTGCCGCACGGATAAGGAGCATTCTTACTGAATGCCCGCCCAACTCGCGTGCACGCTTTGTCGAGATGACTCTTTCGGATACCGGTTTCCAGGTGTCGCGTTCTTGACGCGACACCTGGCGGTGTACGTCATGCTGCCGCTGTGCTCCGTCCGGCGCCATTACGGTCGGCACGGATCCATGTGGCGCGTTTCCACAGATATTCCAGTGGCCCTTGTGAGTGGGTGGCGAGCCACTTGCGGCTGAATGCGAGCAACGCCATGAATATGGCTATGCCGATCAGCAGCGTTTCCGCGGCTCCGGTCTTGTCCCACAGATCAAGCCCGAAGTGGTAGTAACATGCCACTCCGATTATCGACTGGCCGATATAGTTGGTGAGGCTCATGCGTCCGAAAGGCGTGATAAACCGCTGCCAGAGATAGCCGGCGTTTCCGGCATGAAACCATAAAAGCATGAATGACGCCACAAGCATAATCTGTCGGAGTTTTTTTCAAATAGCAAAAAAAGTTTTTTTCAAATAGCAAAAATTCCGATAGAGTCCAGACACAAGAAAGGCGATCGTCAAAAACTGACTGATCGCCTTTCTCTACGTTCAACAACCATCAAGCATCTTCATCGCGCAGCATATCAAGTTGCGCTTGCGTGATTCGTGGCTTTTTGACTTTTGGCACGGGTTCACATGGTTTCATTTCAGGCCTACGACTGGCAGTTCTGATGATCGCCATTATGCGTTGTTCGCTCAAAAAGAACTCCTGCTCTGACAGTACGCGCAGCGCGTCATCAAATCGGAGGCGTTGAACTTCCGTCCAGTAATGATAGCGTCTCACCAATGCCGCGTCACGCCTTTTTATCAGGCTTACACTTCGTCCTTTTTTCATCCCCGACCCTTGCTATTCTGTTACTCCGCCGACAATGTGCTAACGATAGCTCCGATGCCCTTGTTTCGAATGGGAAGCGCAATGAACCGTTTGTCGAATCCAATTATTGTTCCGCGCTCTTCCGGGTCGTTTTCTTTGGCGTACATGAACACATCACCATCCGCTTTCATGACTTCGTCACGGTGAAACGCGAAAGAACAGAATGTGCTCGTAGCGGACTTTTCGGCGGTGAAGTCTACCTTCTCGCCGGTGGCGTTGTCATAGAACGGCGTAATCGATGTTTGGAGGATATTGAATCCCGCAAACCGCCTCGGCTCTCCGTTGACAATATCGGTTATGTCCTTGAATGCCTTGACGTCAAAAAGTATCAGGTCGGAGAGGTGGCGCGGATTGAGTACGAGAAAACGACCCTCATACGGTATATTCGCATCGTCAAACCGTTCTTTCAGCGCCAGAATGTCCTCAATGGTCATGCGGAGGCGATTTCCGGCCTTCTCGCCGCTTGTTCTGACTACCGGGGTGAACACGCCGTCGGCCTTGGGTGCAAAGGCGTGGGCGGCCTTTTCTGCGGTTCTTGCGCGCAGGCTGTTGCGATGCCCCATGAGTACCGACTCCAGCTGATCGTAACTGTACTCGATAGCCTCCGGGCGTCGCACGAGCGTATTTTCTGTTTCGAACAGATCCAGCTCGATTTTAACAGGCGTATCAACGCGCTGTGTGACCTTGATCGGATATGTCGTGTTATTGATCAGTACTTCCGGATCTAATCCGGCTTCTGCCATGTTTATGGCGTTGTACTCCACCAGTGGCGAGAAATCCTTGGCGTACTCCAGAAATGAGCTGTTTGGATAGAAGTTTTCCAGCAGCTGATTCACCCAGAGTTCCTTCTGTAAGGTTGATTGTGTTGTCATTTTTATTTGTTTTGCTTTTGGTTTTTCTCTTGTTCCAGTAACCGCGCGAGTAATGCCGGATCTTTCCTCAAGGCCGCGGGATCTTTTCTGCGGTAGTCGTCAAGCGTCCAATCCATCCGCATTTCGCGACGATCTGACCCGGAAAGGACAATATCATCCATCACCCACCGCTTACGTTCGATACATTCCACGAAACGTTTGAAAGTAGCGAAGTTGTTGCGGATCATGTCTTTTATCTCGTTTTGTGGTATAGCTTGCAGTTTTCCCACATTAATGAGCCGGCTGCGTAGATCTTTACGCAATAGATCATTATATTCTTGATCGACAGTTTTTTCAAAATCTTGGCTACGATGTTTTAGATATGCAGAAAGTCCGGCCGTGCTGTTCCTGAAATCCCGTATCAGGCTTACTTTTTCGCTTGCCTCGATATAACCCCGCTTTACAGCCAGATTGACCCTTTCTTCAACTGAAAGGGGTTCTCCGTTTTTCAGTCGGGCGATAGCTGCCAGAATCTGATCAACGGTAGCATTCGACGGTAGTCCCAGCGCCGCCAGTACATCGTCCATCCCCGGCTGTGAAAGCGTCGACTGATTCAGCGCCAATCTTCTGTGTGTAGCTCCGTCGACGGGTTTGCCGTCATAATAGAGCTGTAAAGCGTTACTGTTACTCGGGATGTCGCAGACCGACACTTCAAGAAGTTCACAGCTGATGACTTTCATGACATCGTTGCTTGTGGGATCGTAGTCGTATTCCACACTTCCGATGCCGATACTTGCGCCACGTACAAAGCCGCCGTTCACCTGCTGCTGCAACGTCCGTCCTAGCTCATGGTTGACATCAAACACGGGAGTTCCGTATAACTTCCCGTTTTCCTTTCTCACGTTTTCCCATCTGCCTACAACGCCTTTTCCTTGTTCATGGTTGTAGAACATGACCGGGTTTGCCAGAAAGCGATCAAGCCTGATGCCGTCAGTCATGATTATCGAACCATGACTGTTAAGGCTCTCGTCACTTAATAGAAACTCTCTCATTTCTCTTTCCTTTGGTTTTTGTTGTTATTAACTCTAGCTCCTTGTAGAGAATGGAGCTTTTTTCATATTCCTCGTTTTCGGTGCAGACCCGCAAGGCCTCGCGCAGATCCTCGACATACTGTTCTTTCTGCTTTTTTTCCCGATAGCGTTTGTAGATGCTTTCGAGTTGCCTGTGAGTGCGTTTAAGTTCTGAAAGGCTTTGAGCCGACAACGCCTTCTTTACTGTGCCTCTTGTCTTGCAGAATACGTCGAGTTTTCCGGCGTTAATGCTCATATTCAGATCATCAGAATCATATATAATCCCACAGTCAAAGGCTAGCCGCCAGATGCACCGGATTATTTTTCGCCTTTCGTCATTGCTGTCGAGATATGCGATAAGCGCCCTTGCCTCTGTGGAGGTCAGTTCGCGGCTGCTTGTGGTTCTGTCACCGGAGTAGCTGTAGACGAATTCGGCCTTATACTTCATAAGCCCCGCCTGATTTAACAGTGTATGAAGCTTTTTGAGCTGTCCGGAAGTGATACCGTTGCTTTTCATTCTCGAAGTTTCTTTAATTGATCCTCATCCAGCAGCAATGCCTTTAAAAGGATGAACATCGGAAATATCCCGTCATGACGAAGGTATTCATTATCCATCCCTTCAAGTGCATAAATGATAGCGTCTTGAAACTCTTTCAGGTCTTCTTCCGGGTAATCGGTTTCGATCCGGATGATCAGTTCTTTTTCTTTGAGTTCTACCATAGTTGTATGATATTTATTTGATGATATTGCAGTTATAACTGTTCGCTGATGATTTTTTCGAGCATTATTCCGTTCATGAGTTCGCCGAACTTTTCGTGATGCAGCAGATCTTCGACTTTCTCCGGATCGGTAATGCCGTGACCCTTGACCACGAAGCGGCGTTCTCCGACGCTCAATCCCGACAGTTCATGCCAAACGTTGATCCTCCGCAAAAACTCGCTGACGCCCTCTTTTCCACGCGCCGCGGCCTTTTTGAGGTGCTCCCGGAAATATGGCATTCCTGCGAGTACAACACCGCAATTCCCTTTGGTCTTTTCCCGCAGGTCATGAAGATAAAGCATAACGGGATGTGTTATCTTTCCCGCCTCATCGATGATAAGAAGTGGCTTCTCCTTGCAGTTGAGTTCGTCGGCCACTTTCCCTATCATCGAATAAATATTCCCCGCGAAATCCACTCCCATTTCTTTCAGCAATGAAGTAAAGAACTGCTTGGGATTCATCGATTTTTCGTAAGTGACGCGGTAAACGTTCGGATTCCGGCTGTAAGCTGTCAGCGAAGTTGTCTTACCTGTTCCCGTATCGCCTACCAGACCGACCATCAGATGATGTTCTTTAGCCGCATCACAGGCACGCATGACGGCGACGAAATCCGCTGTTTCATACAGTGTTCCGGTTGTTTCCGATTTTAGAAACGACTGCAGTTTCTTGACCATTGCGGCGGAAATCTTGTCCCACTTCTCATTCTCGATAGCCGATAGAGTAGCCTCGCTGACATTCGCTTTTACCGCGAAATCGGCCTTGCTGATACCTTTTTCCGAACAATATCCGGAAATAAGGGCTTTCAATTCGATTTTTTCCTGTAATTTTGCCATAGATATTTATTTGTAAGTTTTGATCTTATGATCATGAGGGGCGAAGGGTGAACCTTTGTCCCTTTTTGTTTTTCCATCTTCGGGGCTGTGCGTCGCAACCTCGCTGAACACAGGCATATTGGTGACGTATTCCGGATTCACGCCGAGCCGCCGAGCCTCGCTGATCCTGCGCCCGCTCGCTTTCATGGATTCTATGATGTTTTTCGGCGTCAGCTTCGGATTCATGGCGTATGCCGCTTCCGGATCTATAGCGACGGCGCGTTCTGTAATTTCCTCCTGTCGCCGTTTGATCGCTGTTTTAATGCCGTTCAAACGTCCTTTGTGCTTGTTCAGGATTTCAATATCTTCCTCCGTCTGATCGCACATGGCGCCGTGCGCATATCGTTTGCGCGGGACGCTGCCTAATGACATATCCGTTTTTTCGTCAAACAGATAGATCATATCGCGGTCAACGTATCGCACTGCAACGGTCTTGCCGTTGAGTTTCGCGAACTGTTCGGCGCTTAACTGATATTCGTAGACTGTGCCGGAACGTTCAATGTTGATTTGTCCTTTCTTGACCTTGTAAAGGCCTTTGCGTGTGAACAATGTGATCCGGTGTATAAAGTCGACAGGAATGCCGATATTGTCTGTTTTCCGATATATTGCATCGGGGCTTTCAGTCCGTTTTCCTATGCATGTGGAATTGTATTGTTCCACGCATTGCACGGCTATGAGTTTTATCTGATCTTCCGTTAGCCAGCCTCCGGAACGGGTGTATTTCGTAACAAGATCCTGTGAAGTGCGGCTGTTTGCCCGGCGTGACCTGATGCCTTGGCCGATATAGCCGTACATCGGCTTGCAAAACGTTTCGCCGAATGTCCCGAAACTGCGCTCCACAATTCCCTTATGACGCGGATTCTGCGTCACAGTCCATGTGCAGCCCATTTTTACGAGTGCTTCCTTAAAGTTTTCAGCCTCTTTCGTCTGATTGAACGAATGGTTGTCCGACACAATTTCACGCGGGAGCATTCCGGTGTTATGCACCGCGTTTTCAATGCCTTTCAGGATCGTTTCGGTGTTTTCGGTGTGATCTACATAATAGCCGACGATCCGGCCACTGTGGGCATCCATGACAGCAAACAGGGTGAGCGTTCGGAAGCCCTCCATGTAGAACGGAAGTCGCCATCCGTCGATCTGCCACTGACCGCCGGGAGCGCTCGCGCGGAGGATTCCGGCGTATGGCAGTTCGTTATATGTCTGTTCGTCATTGCCGCAGCGGTTTGCTGTCACCAGCGGCAACATCTTGTAATAATTGGTCTTGACCCATGACAGCGATGGCGTTTTATAGCCGCGCTGTTCACATAGTTCGCTGATAGTACGGTGAATAAATGTCGGTCCGTACTTTTTGCCGCTGCTCATGGCATCCATGAGCCACTTTTTCACCACATCACTGATCTTGTGGTTATTGCCGCTTCTGCGATCCTCGATAAGCCGTTCTACGCCCTCCGACTTGATCCGGCGCATATTATGGGCAAAGCGGTGATAACTGTACTTGCCCGGATAAATGGTGTTGAACGCCTCATATACCGACGCCAGCGAAGAACTGTTTTTACTCACTACTCCCTCCTCATAAAGCTTATATGCCTGCATTAGCACTGCGTGGCATTCAGCCTGTGCCACCGCTTTACCGAGATCCGGTGTATTACCCTGGTAATAGGTCAGATGCAGCGACTTGTTATGCATGGCAGCGCCGTGCAAACGCAGTGCGTATGCGTTTACGCGGTCGTAGTTCCTTGCTGCTATGCTCTGACAGGCGCTCATATTACCAGGGCAATTATTCACCGGAGAAGTTTCTGCAAGCGCGACTGCATAGCCCGCCTGCGCTTTTTGTTCTCCACCAACATTACTTTTACAGCCGTTTCAATCTTTGGAGAATTGAACTTGCCTGCAAACCAATGGGAAACAGAAGCGCGGCTCACGCCGCAAGCAGTGGCGATCCGGGATTTGTCACCCCGAAACAGCCGCTGCTGCATTTCCTTTCGTTCCTCTTTGGAAGTAAACATAAATTGATTAATTTTGTAGTGGAATTGTGTTGATGCAAAATTATACACAAAATGTGTTCTTGTACACAAATTGAATGTTAAAAATGACTAATACAGTAAACAAAACGTTTGTCTTAGACAATGTAAAGACTTATTTTAAGCTCGGAAGCAATAGTGAATTGGCTGAGTTTCTGAAAGTTTCAAGGCAAACAATCTCTAATTGGTATTCTAGAAACACATTAGACTATCATCTAGTTATTACACGATGTGTGGATGTTGATTTTGCCATTGATCTAAGATGGATTCTGACGGGTGAAGCAGAAGACAGTATATTCGGATGGAGGGAGGGTCGAAAACGACATTCTAGCAAGTTTGATCGTTATGGCTTTTCAATTGATCCTGATTTTGAGAAAAATCTAGAATATCAAAATAAAAGCTGGAAAGGATTCGACGCCTTTCGTGAAAAGATTTTAGATAAAGCCAAATATAGAGAACAGGCTCATAAATCGAATGAGTTATTCCAATTACTCTCCGCTATTTATGATTTTGCAGAAGAAGCATGTCTATATAATCAAATGAGGGAATTGTATGACCTTTTACGTAAAAAGGAAGTAACGGAAGAGGGGATTATGCAGAATATTAAATATTTAATTACTATGGATCGTAGGTTTTATGAATTAGCAAAGCCTTATGAAAGAGAAATCAAAGCCTTGAATATGTATGTGGCAGCAGAACCGCTCCCATCTGAACTTCCGATAGATGAAGAATCAAAAGATTGAAGCCATTCCCTTGAGTTCCTATTGACGTAAAGCAAATGTAAAGCCGAAAGCGGAAGTTTACATCATTTTTACACGTCATCGCGGGTGTCGTGTAAGGCTGATGTGAAGCAATGCAAATTTTTGCCATTTGAAAAAAACTCTCAAAAACCGCCGCCGCCCGCTCACATCACCCTATCCTCCAACACAATAACCCTCAAAATCCCCAACTGTTAATTTTGCTATTTCAAAATAACCCCCACAAATCATGAAGAAGAAATTGTAGATCATTCCGGCTATGATGCTGTAGTACGACAATATGGTGATATTGGTCAGATGCTGTGGAACGAATTCTTTTAGAGGATACAGTATGGCACTCGCGATTATGGCGACAAAGAGAGCCTTTTTCCAGAAGATCCGGCTGCTGTCGGAGCATTCAAAAAACTTTTTGCGGCCGAGCCACATGCCGAACAGGAACAGTGCCGGAGTCTGAAACAGACGGCCGGCCTCGATCTGCCATACGTTGGAGTACAGCCATCCGTCAGTCAGATTACTGGCAAGAGTCTGTAGCAGATCGCCTGTGCGTCCCGCCACTTCAGCCGGTGCGGCATACTGCATGAAAAGTGAGTTGTTGTCGATGTAATCAGGGTTGAAAAGCGCATAGATTATCTTGGCCCAGCACCAAGGCTGCAGCATCAGAAACGATCCTACCAGCAGCACCGTGCGGTCTTTCCACGATGATGCCGGAATGAGTATCAGGCCGCATACTGCATATAGTGTCAGTATATCTCCGTTGTAGAACAGTGAATGAAATTCGGCGAAAGCCAGCAGCAGAAGCATCCTCCAGGCAAAGCGCATGCGGAAGTCGCATCCGCGGCGTCGTGCGTTGCGAAGTTGTATGAAGAAGCTGAAGCCGAACAGAAGCGAGAATGTGGCATAGGCCTTTCCGGCAAAGATGAAATAGATGATCTGGACGATTTGGGCGTCAAGCCATTGCAGCCATTCCGGTCGCTGCATTGGAGCGTAAAATATGTTGTAGTGTCAAGATTGTGTAGCAGGATTATAGCCAGAAGGGCGAATCCACGCAGGGCATCGACAGCCGCAAGGCGTGAGCCCTGCGATGACGGGCGGAGTGTTGTTGATGTAGTCATGATTATGATGATTGTGATGGGAAGTCTTACGGATTGTTTTGGCTGGACTATATGCTGTTCGGATGGTTTGTTCAAGCGACGAGACAGCGTGTCGGTCTCCACTGTCGCATAAGCCATGTGAGCGCGCCCGACGCCACGATGCTTGTGGCAGCCATGAGCAGAAGGCGTACTATCGGCGCCACCCCTTTTATGTCGAAAATGTCATATGTCACAAATACGAAAAAAAAGTGGCACAGATATATGCCGAAGGTTAGCGAAGCAAGTTTCCCGAGCCATGGACGCTGCCGGATGCGGAGACGACTGAATGCCAACAATATCGGGAAAGTCATCATGAACACATTAATCCCGGTGAAATAGTAGATTATCTCAAGGTAGGAGTAATCGCCGGGATACAGCTCCTGAAGCTTCAGGTAGCCAAAGAATGTGATGCAATAACCGGCGATAAACATCGGAACGCATATCGCAGCGGTCTTGGCGGCGCTCCACTGCAGTGGCCAGCGGCGTATGTAGTAGGCGAGCAGCATATAGCCCACGAAGCCGCTGACGTAATAAAATGTTCCATAAGCGTTCCAGTCGCAGACTCCGAATATCTCCATGGATCCGAAATTTCCTGTATATCCAACCGCGGGAGCCAGTAATCTTATGTAGGGTATCACTACTGTCCACTAAAAATGGACGGGGTTAAAAATTAAATAAATTCGGTTCA
>ERZ778517.291-NODE-291-length-57543-cov-8.943849_pt1 | contig 57543 bp, 44 predicted proteins | sample MGYA00510341_ERZ778517 | MGnify/ENA primary metagenome ERZ778517 (study PRJEB29527, sample SAMN07138964) | mouse gut metagenome | material: feces | host: mouse | place: China:Nanjing | collected 2016-01-25 ...
CGATAGCAAGGGCGTCCAAATGAAATATGTCAGCAAGCTGACGGACGCCCGGCGCAGGAAGGACAAGAATGGAGGATTATTATGAGACTGGACAAGTATTTAAAGGTATCGCGCATTATCAAGAGGCGCACGGTGGCAAACGAGGCATGTGACGCAGGGCGCGTGCTTGTCAATGACAAGCCTGCGAAGGCATCCACAAACGTCAAGGCGGGGGATATCCTTACCATTCAGTTTGGCAATAAGGACGTCCGCGTGGAAATCCTTGATGTGCAGGAGACGGTCAAAAAAGACGACGCAAAAGAACTTTTCAGATATATTTAGAATATCCGTGCCCCTTTTCCCATACTATGTAATGTGTACGTTTTGATATGGGGAAAGGGGCGTCTTTTATGACAGGCAGCGTGGAAAACAGGAATGCAAATAACAGTGCAGGCATCGGAAAACACCGATTCAGCATGGAACAGCGCCGGGATTGCAAGATAACGGGGGTAGTGGAGGTACATTCCTTCGATGAAAACAACATATTGATGGAGACCGTGGACGGGATGCTTTCCATTAAGGGAAATAACCTGCATGTGAGCCGGCTGAACCTAGAAAAGGGAGAGGCAGACGTGGACGGCAGGGTGGATGCATTTACCTACTCCGAAAAAAGTACACTGGCAAAAAAAGGAGAGGGGCTGCTTACACGCCTGTTTGGTTAATGAGTGCAGATATAATCAGAGAGTGGAATTTTTGGCTGGCGTCCGTTCTGGCAGGTGCAGGCATGGCATTCCTATACGATATTTTCAGGCTGTTCCGACGTTTGATAAGACATGGCAGGCTTGCTGTTGACCTTGAGGATATCCTTTACTGGGCAGTCTGCTTTGGCATCAGCTTTGCACTTTTGTACTATGGAAATAATGGTGTGATACGTTTTGCGGCAGTGCTTGGCGCGGCAGTCGGTATGCTTGTCTATGTCGCGACACTGGGGCGTTTTTTTGTCCGGTTCAGCTATGCTGTCATCGACAAAACAATAGGCAGTTTCTTCCGTATGATAGGGAAGGTCATGCAAAAGCTGAAAAAAATGTTGGGTCCGGTGAAAAAAGCCGTTGTAAAATTGCATGATAAAAAAGTTCTTTTTTATCAAAAATGCAGATTGACGTGCAAGACATTTCAGCATAATATTATAATGTACCGCCAAAAGAAGGCACAGGGAAGAAAGGGGGAAACGAGACATGGCAAAGCGAAAAAAGAAAAAAGCAAAACGAAGAAGAACGCCGGAGTTCCTCCGCACCAGAAATGAAAACCGCCTTGGCATGACTGTTGCCGTGATTGCCATTATGATTATGACCGGCGTTGTCGGTGTCAACTCGATTTCCCTGACGCAGAAGGAACAGCAGTACGCGGCGAGGGAGCGGGAGCTTATGGAGCTGATAGAGGCAGAGACGGCAAGGGCTGAGGAGCTTGAGGCGTTTGCCACTTACACCAAGACAAAGAAATACGCCGAGGAAGTTGCCAAGGATAAGCTTGGGCTGGTATATGAAAATGAGATTATCTTCCAGGAAGCTGATTAGGAACTGATTCGTATATGCACCGCTATTGGACTTGGGGAGTGTCCCTTATCCTGTGGCGGTTCTTTTTTCATGCACAGCCCCATGCGAAGATATCGATTATTGTCAATAAAAAATCAGAAAACAGTGCACAAGTTTGACAAAAAATGATGGGACACCCTTTTATACTATAATGAAAGCAGCATAATACATTTAGGGGAGGTCTAAGATGATGTTAAAGGTCAGGGCACCAAAAATTGGAATATTCGGCGCCTCAAAAGAGGCGGAAAATAAATCGGGCATTGTAGAGGGTTATCTGTTTAACGGTTATAGCAAGAGAAAGCTGTACTGCCTGGCAGAGACGTATGAGGAGCTGGCAAAGCTCTACCGCGGGATTCCGGATGAGGCCGGCATCTGCGACGACAGAAAGGACATGCTTTACCAGAAGCAGCTTCAGGAGACCAAGGAGGTGTTCGCAAACCACCTGGACGAGATATCAGGCGCTTTTACGGACGTGGCAGACACGGTTGTGCATGTCAGCCTGCCCATGGAGCATAAGAGAAAGGCGCTGATGCAGTATCTGCGCAGACAGGGAATTGTGGTGCGCGAGATGATATTTATAGAGGGCGGCATGGCAGGCGGTTATGGAAACATGATGGATGGCCATCCCGGAAACAGGATTAGCATCGAGGCGCGGGTCATAGGCAGGCATACGGTGTCCGCAAGCGTGCTCGGGGACTATCTGTCTGTTTTTTACAACAGGAAGCTGGTAGTGTCGGGCGAGAGTGCGCAGGTGATTGAGCGCGGATTCAACACATTTATATATGAAGACGAGCCGCGGTATACCGTGATTAGCGCGATATCAAGGGCAGTCAGGGAAGATGAAAAAATTTCAGGTGACAATTTCTCGATGGAGGAATATAATCAGAGTCAGGTCGTTGTGATGATAGCGGACGGCATGGGGAGCGGTGCGCAGGCGTGCAAGGACAGTCAGGCAGTCATTGAGTTTATGGAGCGTTTTCTGGAAGCAGGATTTCAGAAAGAAAAGGCATTTGCGATGGTGAACAGCGCGATTGCCTCGCAGAATGCGGGCGGTAACCTCACGACGCTGGATGTCTGCGCCGTCAACCTGCTGACAGGCGATGCCGAGTTTATCAAGGCAGGCGCCGCGCCAAGCTATGTCAAGCGCGGAAACCGTGTGGACGAGGTGGCGGCGGACACGCTTCCGCTCGGCAGCATGGAGGAGCTTAGCCCCATGACACAGGTTTTGAAGCTTGCCGACACGGACATGCTGATTATGGTGTCCGACGGTATTTCGGATGCGGTAGACATGGAATCGGCAGGCAGGCTCAGGGAACTGATTTCCAAGACGAATATAGCAAATCCAAAGGAGATGTCGGATTATATTCTCCAGTGCGCAATCAACTGCCAGGGCGGACGCATCAGGGACGACATGACAGTGCTGGCCTGTATGATGAAAAAACGCATGGATTTTTGAAGGCGTACAAGGGGGGATACAAATGATAAACAGGGTGATACGGTATATCAGGGAGTACCATATGATTGACGAGGGGGACTGCGTCGTGGCGGGGGTATCCGGCGGCGCTGATTCTGTATGTCTTTTTATCATGCTCCTGGAAATCAGCAAAGTGATTCCCATGGAAATCAGGGTGGTGCACGTCAACCACCTGATACGGTCAGATGCCGCAGCAGACGCCATGTACGTGGAACAGCTCTGCCGCGCAAACGGCATTGCGTTCACGCTCGTCGAGGAGGATGTGGAAGCGCTGGCAGGAACACTCCGCCTTTCCACTGAGGAGGCAGGGCGCAACGTGCGGTATGCGGCATTTTACAGGGAACTTGGTGACAGGAAGGGCAGGATTGCCATTGCACACAACAAAAATGACAGCTGTGAGACATTCCTGTTTCATTTGTTCCGCGGAACCGCGCTCAAGGGCCTGACAGGAATCCCGCCTGTGCGGGATAAGGTCATCCGGCCGCTGCTCTGCCTTGAGCGAAGTGAAATTGAGGCATTTTTACAGGGGAGAGGGATAAGATATTGTATAGACAGCACGAATTTGGAGGATAATTATTCAAGGAACATCATACGCCGCCACATACTGGCGGCAGCGGTGAAGGAAATCAGTCCGGCAGCCATAAACCACATCAGCAATGCATGCGCGCGGGTAAGCGAGGCATATGATTTGATAGAGGACATCACAAGGCAGGGTTACCATGCCTGCGTGCGTGTCATTACAGAGACTGGAAATATAACGAAATATCACATTGACAGGGAACAGTTTTTCCTGCTCCATGCCACGATACAGGGATATGTGGTAATGGAGGTCCTGTCAGACGCGGCAGGAGGCAGGAGGAACCTGGAGGCAGTCCATGTCGGACAGGTGTGCGCGCTTATGAACAGGCAGTGCGGAAAAGAGGTCATACTACCGTATAATCTGTGCGCAAAGCGTGATTATACAGGAGTCTGCATTTACAGGGTGGCAGAAAAGCTGCCGCAGGAGACTGCCTTACACGAAGTTATGGTAACGCAGGAGATGGTTACGGCGCTCAGGACAGGTGAGCGGATAGAAATTATACTCAATGCACACCAAAAAATCAGTGCTACATTTGTGACAAACACCGATATTGGTGCGGATATGCAAAATATTCCACAAAAAAAGTATACGAAATGGATAGATTATGATAAAATAAAAAATAGTATTGTCATAAGAACCCGCAGACAGGGCGATTATCTGACAGTAAATGCAATGAATCAGCGCAGAACCCTGAAAAAGTATTTTATTGATCATAAAATACCGCAGGAAGAGCGGGGACGTACCTGGCTTGTGGCTGATGGCAGCCATGTGGTCTGGGTTGTGGGACAGCGGATCAGCAGTCACTATAAAATCAGTGAAAACACCACAAGGATATTATGTCTTACATTTGAGGATGAAGAGCAGCAGGCGGGGGAATGCGCAGGACACTAAGGAGGAACAAAAATGGCTGAAAAAATCAGGGTCTTGTTGACGGAGGACGAGGTGGATGCCCGAATCAAACAGATAGGCGACGAGATAAGCCGCGACTATGAAGGCAGGCAGGTTCACCTTGTATGCGTGCTCAAGGGCGGCAGCTTTTTTATGTGTGAGCTCGCAAAGCGCATTACCGTACCGGTATCGCTGGATTTCATGTCCGTCTCAAGCTATGGCGGCAGCACGAAGTCGAGCGGGATTGTCAAGATTGTCAAGGACTTGGATGAACCGCTTCATGACAAGGATGTCATCGTGGTGGAGGATATTGTGGATTCGGGGCGCACACTGAGCTATCTGCTTGAGCTTCTGGGACAGCGCGGACCAAGGAGCATGAAGCTTTGTACGCTGCTGGATAAACCTGACAGACGTGTGGTAGACGTAAAAGTGGACTATAAGGGCTTTGAGATACCGGATGCGTTTGTCGTGGGTTACGGTCTTGATTATGACCAGTGTTACCGGAACCTGCCATATATCGGTGTGGTTGAACTGGAATAGGGAAATCCTTCCGTATTGATAGAGGATAAGGAACGGTTCCTGATGATATAGATTAGTGAGGAGACAGAAATTGGGAAAAGGTGCAAAAGGAATTAATTTAACATTTATATTTATCTTAATATTGGTGCTGGTATTGATATGGGCGAGTACCAACAGCGGCGGCAGCGGTTCCTACACAAAGGGTCAGTTTGTGAAAGAGATGGAGGAGGGGCTGGTTGTCGATGTGGAGATACACCCCAATGCCCAGGTGCCTACAGGTATGCTGCGCATTACGCTGAAGGACAATCAGCAGAGAAGCCTTTATGTATCTGATGTTGTTGAAATACAGGAGCTTGTAAAAAGCTACAATATCGACCCGATTGTGAAGGATGTGCCGCAGGAAAACTGGTTTATCACAGAGCTGCTTCCGCTGCTGATGCTGCTTGTTGTTGTCGTGTTTATGTTCAGCATGATGAATGCGCAGAATTCCGGAAACAGCGGCGGAAAAATGATGAATTTCGGGAAGAGCAGGGCACGCCTGATGACCGGAGGCGAGGTGACCCTTAAGGATGTGGCAGGGCTTCGCGAGGAGAAGGAGGACCTGGAGGAGATTGTCGATTTCTTAAAAGACCCGTCCAAGTACACCAAGGTCGGGGCGCGGATTCCAAAGGGCGTTCTTTTGGAGGGCGCACCGGGTACAGGTAAGACGCTGCTTGCAAAGGCGGTTGCAGGAGAGGCGAATGTGCCGTTTTTCTCCATATCAGGCTCTGATTTTGTGGAGATGTTTGTCGGGGTCGGCGCATCAAGGGTGCGTGACCTTTTTGCGGAGGCGAAAAAGAGCGCGCCGTGTATTGTGTTTATTGATGAGATTGATGCCGTGGCGAGACGCCGCGGAACCGGAATGGGCGGCGGCCATGACGAGCGCGAGCAGACGCTGAACCAGATGCTTGTCGAGATGGATGGTTTTGGTACAAACGAGGGCATTATCGTGATGGCAGCCACGAACCGTGTTGATATCCTTGACCCGGCAATTCTACGTCCCGGGCGCTTTGACAGGAAGATAACCGTTTCCCCTCCGGACGTGGGCGGACGTGAGGAAATCCTCAATGTCCATGCAAGGAACAAGCCGCTGTCCGAGGATGTGGACCTGAAACAGGTTGCACAGACCACGGCGGGATTTACTGGCGCAGACCTTGAAAACCTCCTGAATGAATCCGCAATCCATGCGGCAAAGGAGAACAGGGCGTTCATTCAGCAGGATGACATCAAAAAGTCATTTATCAAGGTTGGTATCGGTGCGGAGAAAAAGAGCCGCATTATATCGGACAAAGAAAAGAAAATCACCGCATACCATGAGGCAGGCCATGCGATACTGTTCCATGTGCTCCCCGATGTCGGGCCCGTTTACACGGTGTCCATTATTCCGACAGGGCTCGGTGCAGCCGGCTACACCATGCCGCTTCCGGAGCGGGATGAGATGTTCAACACCAAGGGCAGGATGCTGCAGGATATCATGGTGTCACTTGGGGGACGTATCGCCGAGGAAATCATTTTTGACGACGTGACCACAGGTGCTTCGAGCGACATCAAGAAAGCGACCAAGGTCGCGCGGGCGATGGTGACAAAATACGGATTTTCCGACAACATTGGCGTGATTAACTATGACGAGGAGGACAGCGAGGTCTTTATCGGACGCGACCTTGCGCACCCGAGGAGCCATTCCGAGACCGTTGCGGGTCAGATTGACATAGAAGTGAAAGCGATTGTGGATGACTGCTACAGGAAAGCAAAGGGGATTATCCACGAGCATGAAAAGATACTCCACGCCTGCGCGGAGCTTCTCCTGGAAAAGGAGAAAATCGGCAGGGAGGAATTTGAGGCATTATTTGAGGCATAAAAGAAAGGCTGCCGTGAAACGGGAAATCCTGTTTCACGGCAGCCTTTCAATGTATTCCTTTTCTTTAATCTGCGCGTAGATTTATACAAATTATCAGTATGGCATATCATATCTCATTTCAGGAGACAGAAAATAACTTATCGTCACAATTGTCCAATAATTAGCTTTAATAAAGTAATAAGTATATAACGACATAAAAGTATTATTGTGCATATCACACAAATATACAAAAGGAAGTTTGTCTAATTGTCTAAAATGCATAATATAATCAATTATAGGATATTTTTATCAATAAAATAAAGTGCAAAAGTTCATAAATAGTTTATAATTAAGTTACTTAACAAACGCTAAAAAATTACTTAATAAATAGTTATAATCAAAAGTAAAATATTTTAGATTTTACCTTTGAATTACTAAAAAATGTTAAAAAGGTATTGTGGGAATATGGAAAGAAAGAGATTAACGGCATTGCTCCTGGCAGCAGCAGTCGCGTCACAGGCAGCGGGATGCCAAAACGCATCTTCAGGGCAGTCCGGTAAGGATGAGAACCAAAATGAAGGGAAACCCACCATTGAAGTTGTGGGAACCTATGAGGCGGAAGCTGCACAGCTGAACGGAAAAGTGAAGGCTTCTGAAGCCTCGGAACCGGGGTACGTATCAGGATTTGAGAATGATGATGACAGCTGTACCTTTCAGGTTGCAATTGAGACGGAAGGCTTTTATGACCTTCATTTTATCAGCGCGGCAGAGGGCGGATACAAGGAAAACTATGTCCTTGTCGATGGAAACAGCGCGGGCACGATGGCAACGGAATCCGAGACGTTTGCAGATTCCGTGATTTCAAGGGTTTACCTGACACCGGGCGCGCACGATATTGCGGTGTCGAAATACTGGGGATGGATTAAGCTGGATAAACTCGTGGTGCAGACATCGGAACCGATTGACGAGCGCATTTATCAGGTGTCGTCAGAGCTTGTCAACAAGAATGCGACCGACGAGGCAAAGCGCCTGATGCGTTACCTTGCGGATACCTACGGAAAGAATGTCCTGTCCGGCCAGTACTGCGACCAGGGGCAGTTTGGCAAGGAGATGGCTGTCATCAAGAAAGCCACGGGAAAATATCCGGCGGTGCTCGGACTTGACTTTATTGAGTACTCTCCCTCGCGCGCGGCAAACGGCAGTGAAAGCCATGCGACGGAGCATGCCATCCAGTTCTGGGAAAACGGCGGCATTGTCACATTCTGCTGGCACTGGAATGTGCCTGAAAAGTATCTGGAGGATATCTGGTGGAAAGGCTTTAATACGGAATCTGTCAGCATTGACCTCGAAAAGATTATGAACGGTGAGGATGAGGAGGGCTACAACCTCCTGATGACGGATATAGATGCAATCGCGGCGCAGCTTCTGGTATTGCAGGAGGCAGGGGTTCCGGTGCTGTGGCGGCCGCTCCATGAGGCATCAGGCGGCTGGTTCTGGTGGGGCGCAAGCGGCCCGGAGGCATATAAAAAGCTATACATAGTATTGTATGAAAAGCTGACCAACGAGTATGGACTCAATAATCTGATATGGATATGGAACGGTCAGGACAAGGAATGGTACCCGGGTGATGAATACGTGGACATAATCGGGGAGGACATTTATCCGGGAGAACAGGTTTACGGCTCACAGGTCAACAAGTATCTTGAGGCGGTGCAGTACACACCAGACACAAAAATGACAGTATTGTCAGAAAATGGCTGCGTGCCGGATCCGGAGCTTCTGGTGCGGGACGGCGCCATGTGGGGATTTTTCTGTACCTGGGGCGGGGAGTTTGTCGCAAAGGATGCATCCATTTATGCCCTGAGTGAGCAGTACACCGAGAAGGCAATGCTCCAGAAGGCATATGACAGCGAGCTTGTCATCACGCTCGACGAGCTGCCGGATTTAAAGACATATCCAATAGATTGAGAGAGGGAAGCTATGAAAGGTCTTTTATCATTTGAAGGTCCCGTGATACAGTTTTTTCACAAGACAGGGGAGGTTATCATTGCAACGATGCTGTTCCTCCTGTTCTGTGTGCCAGTCGTAACGGCGGGGGCTTCTGTCACTTCTTTGTACTATTCCGTCATCAAGAGTGTCCGCAGGGAGCGCGGGTATGTCACATCAGAGTTTATGCGTTCCCTGAAGCGTACACTGGGAAAAGGAGTCATCCTGACGGTGGGGATGCTTGCCTGGTTCGGCGTCCTGATACTTGGACGGATGCGGTCAGGCGGGCACATGGCACTGGCGTACAGTGCGCTGATTGCCGTAAGTGTCTGTGTATCGGTATACATTTTTCCGGTTTTATCACGTTTTGATATGAAGCTTGCAGGAATTATCAGGCTGTCCTTTGTGATGAGCATACGCTACATTTACTACACGATACCAATTATCGCAGGGACGGTTCTGCTTGCATGGCTTCAGTACTTTTATCTGCCAATGCCCTGTATCTTATTGCTTCCGGGGGCATGGTGCTATGCGGTCACGTTTATGATGGAGAGAGCGCTGCTGGGCTATATGCCGGCAAAAGAGGAAGCAGAAAAAAATGACCAGGGTGGTGTGACAGACACCTGGTACTACGAATAAGGAGGGCGAAAAAATGAGAGGTTCCAGACAGCTGAAAAAATGCATGGCAGTTCTTTTGGCGGTCGCAGTGGGGGTGACAGGAATTACAGCGCTTCCGCAGGCGCGTATGGAAGCGGACGCAATGACGGATAAGACAATGGATGAGTATGATGAGATTGTAAGTACTTATTCTGTTGATTCTTCCGTTCCGGATTACAAGTCGTATGTAAAAAACTATAACGCTGTTTATCCGGACGCCCGCATCGAGGTCGAAGCGGGTGCGTATGTGCGGTATGAGGAGGAAAATGCGGCAGCAGAGCCGCAGGTGTTCTCTGATTACCAGGGGATGTCAGGGGACAGCGTGCTGACGAGCGAGAAGGCAATGATTGAGTATGAAGTCAATGTTGCGCAGGAAGGGTTTTACAACCTTGCGGTAGACTATTTTCCGGTAGCGGGAAAAAGTTCGGACATCGAGCGGAGCATCTTTGTGGACGGTGCGCTTCCATATGGTGAAATGGCGCTTCTGACCTTTCACAGGGTATGGAAATATGACATTGTGCAGTCAGTAGGTGAAAACGGTTCGGTGACATATGCGTGGGAAAAGGACAACCAGGGAAATGACTGCAAACCGGGAATGGTGGAGGCGCCGGAGTGGATGACGAGCTACTGTTACGACAGTGACGGCTATGTGACGTCTCCCCTTTCCCTGTATCTGACAAAGGGAACACACACGATTTCCATCTTGTCCTTAAAGGAGCCGATGCTGATTCGGAAGCTGACTTTTGAAAATGCAGCATCAACAAAAAGCTATGCGGAAGTAAAGGCAGAACAGGATAAAAACGGTGCAAAGGATACGACAGGGCAGCTGATAACCATTCAGGGCGAGGATGCGACCAAGTCCTCATCCCAGATGCTCTATCCGCAGCAGGACCAGTCCTCGCCCGCAGTCTATCCGTCCAGCCACAAGGAGCTTCTGAACAACACAGTCGGCGGCAATTCATGGAGACTGGTAGGCCAGTGGATTGAGTGGGATTTCGATGTTGCAGAGACCGGGTATTACAATATTTCCCTCTACGACTGCCAGAATTTCGTGCGCGGCGTCTATGTGTCGCGCAGGATTATGATTGACGGAATCGTTCCGTTTTCGGAGCTTGAGGACTATGGATTTACATATGGGCAGAGCTGGCGTGAGGACGTGATTGGTGACGGACAGGGAAATCCGTATTCCTTTTATCTGGAGCAGGGGCACCACACGATTCGCATGGAGGTGGTGCTTGGCGATTTCTCAAGCATTATCAGCGAGGTTGAGGACTGTGTCAAACAGCTCAACAACATATACAGAAAGGTTATCAAGGTTACAGGCGTATCACCGGACACATACCGCGACTATCAGATAGAAGCAACACTTCCGGAGCTGCACAATGAGCTTGTTGCGGTGCGCGACCAGCTGGATGCATCCATCACATCCTTGCGGGCGCTGACAGGGAAGAAATCCGATAAGGAGACGGTGCTGCTCACAATGCGTGACCAGCTCGATGACCTGATAGCGGACGCGGAATATTTTGTGCGCGTTATCGGTGCATACAAGATTAATGTCCGCGCGTGCGGAAACTGGATTACAAGCGTTATTGCGCAGCCGCTTGCGGTAGACAGAATCAACATTTACTCCGCGGATGTCAATGTGAAATACGAGAATACATCATTCTGGTCAAAGCTGATTTATGAAGTCAAACGCCTTGTATTTTCCTTTATTATTGACTACAACCAGATTGGAAACGTGGCGGAGGAAGGAACGGATGCACCGACGATTACGCTCTGGATTGGCTCCGGGCGTGACCAGGCAAATGTCATCAAGGCAATGATTGATGAGACATTTACCAGCAATTATGGCGTCAATGTCAATGTACAGCTCGTCGATATGTCCACACTGCTGCGCGCGGAGCTTGCAGGGGAGGGACCTGACGTTGCGATTCAGGTGGCAAATACGACAGGCATCGCCGGGCAGGTGCTCAATACAGGAAATGACACGCCTGTCAATTACGGCATCCGGAACGCAGTGCTTGATTTGACACAGTTTGATGATTTGGATGCGGTTTCAAAGAGATTCTCGGGGGCATCCCTGATACCGTTCCAGTTTGACGGTGCGACATATGCCCTGCCGGAGACAACGACATTCCCCGTGATGTTTTACCGGAGGGACATTCTGGCGGAGCTTGGCATGGACGTTCCCGAGACATGGGATGATGTAAAGGTTGCCATGACCGTGCTTGCAAAAAACCAGATGGAGTTTGGCATGCTGCCGGGCGAGCAGACTTTTGCGATGCTGCTGTATCAGAACGGCGGAGAATATTACACGGAAAACGGTGACCGCTCGGCGCTGGACTCCGATGTGGCTGTCAACGTGTTTAAGGATTATTGTGAATTTTATACCGACTATAAGCTTGACAAGGAGACGAGTGTGGAGGAGCGCTTCCGTACCGGGGAGTGTCCGATTATCATAGCGGATTACACGATTTATAACAATCTTGTCGTATCTGCGCCCGACATCGCGGGACTCTGGGATTTTGTGCCGGTGCCTGGCACCGTGAAGGAGGATGGCACCGTGGACAGGAGCACAGGGTGTACGGGGCTTGCCAGCATTATCATGGCAAACACTGCGTACCCGCAGGAGTGCTGGGAGTTCTTAAAGTGGTGGACATCCGCGGATGTACAGACGCAGTATGGGCGCGAGATGGAGAGCCTGATGGGTTCCGCCGCGCGTGTTCCGACTGCGAATCTGGAAGCGTTTGAGAACATGCCATGGCCTGTCGATGATTTCAGGGCACTGGAGGAGGCGTTTGTCTGGGTGAAGGGCATCCCGCAGGTTCCGGGCGGCTACTACTCATGGCGAAATGTCAACAATGCGTTCTATACCGTGACGACAGAGACAAACACGGCGTCGCCGCGGGAGGAACTGATGGATAAGGTGATATACATTAATGCAGAGATTGATTACAAGCGGCAGGAGTTACATCTCCCGCTTGCCGTAAATTAGGAAAGGAGGGGTTGGTTTATGGATGCACAGATTTCCAAAGAGGCATATGAGATTGCCGCGAAACAAAAGAAGCTGGGATATCAGATTAAGCGCAATAAGGCCTCCTACCTGATGCTTGCACCGTATTTTATTCTGTTCTTCCTGTTTACGGTGCTTCCGGTGGTCATTTCCATCGGCTTAAGTTTCACGTATTTCAACATGCTCGAGGCACCGACCTTTGTCGGGTGGAAGAATTATATCAAGCTGTTTCTTGAGGATGACATTTTTCTGATTTCACTGAAGAACACACTGATATTCGCAGTGATTACAGGACCGGTCAGCTACATCCTGTGTCTGCTGTTTGCATGGATTATCAATGAGTTTAAGGGAAAAGTCAGGGCGTTTCTGACACTGATTTTCTACGCGCCGAGCATCTGCGGGAATGCGTACATGGTGTGGAACCTGATTCTGACGGGTGACCGGTACGGATACTTAAATGGTATTCTGTTGAAATTTGGTTTTATAGACGAGGCGATTCTCTGGATGAAGACGGAGAAGTATGTGCTTCCCGTCCTGATTGTGGTTCAGCTGTGGCTGTCGCTCGGTACCGGATTCCTTTCCTTTATCGCAGGACTCCAGACTGTTGACAAGAGCTTATATGAGGCGGCGGCGCTCGACGGAATCAAGAACCGCTGGCAGGAGCTCTGGTATGTGACACTGCCATCCATGAAGCCGCAGCTGATGTTCGGCGCGGTCATGCAGATTACACAGTCCTTTGCGGTGGCGGACATTTCCATACAGCTTGCGGGCAACCCGTCCGTGAACTATGCCGGTGCGACAGTCGTTACGCATTTGCTTGACTATGGTTCCACGCGGTTTGAGATGGGGTATGCGTCCGCGATTGCGACTGTGCTGTTTTTGCTGATGATTGGGACGAATAAGCTTGTGCAGAGAATTCTAAGGAGGGTTGGGGAATAATGGCTGATACAAAAAAGAAGTTAAGAAATCCATTCCGGAAAAGACCAAAAGAAAAACGGCTCAACCGCTCCGTGGCAGGAAACGGAATCCTGTTTTTCCTGATGGCAGTGTGCGGGGTATTCATGGCGCTTCCGCTGGTAATGATTATCAACAACTCCCTCAAGCCGCTGGATGAAATCTTTCAGTTTCCGCCAAAGATTTTTGTGCGGAACCCGACGCTGGAAAATTTCTCGGACCTGTTTGTGCTGATGAACAACTCATGGGTGCCGTTTTCCAGATACATACTGAACACAATTATTATCACAGGGCTTGGCATGGTAGGGCATGTCATCTGTGCCTCCCTTGCAGCGTACCCGCTGGCAAAGCACCATTTTCCGGGCAAGGGCATCCTTTTTAGCATGGTTGTGCTGTCAATGATGTTTTCGTGGACGGTTACACAGATTCCGCAGTACATCATCATCAGCTGGCTTGGCATTAACAACACCTATGCGGCGCTGATTCTTCCGGCGTTTTCATTCGGCATGGGGCTTTACCTGATGAAACAGTTCATGGAGCAGCTGCCGGATTCCCTGATGGAGTCGGCAAGGCTTGACGGGGCGAGCGAGTGGAAAATTTTCTGGTCCATTGTGATGCCGAACGTAAAACCTGCATGGCTGACGCTGGCAATTTTCCAGTTCCAGCAGATGTGGGGAAATACGGGCGGACTGTTCCTTAGAAACGAGGAATTGAAGCCATTACAGTATGCGCTGCAGCAGATTACGGCAGGCGGCACAGCGAGAGCCGGGGCGGCGGCAGCGGTAACATTTATTGTCGCGGCAGTACCGATTATATTCTTCCTGATCTGCCAGAGCAATGTACTGGAGACAATGACAACCTCAGGTATGAAGGATTAATGGGGGATGAAAATGAAGAAAATAAAAAGATTTGCTGCCCTTTTGATGGCAGCGGCAGTCATGACGCTTGGCGTCGGTGAGTGCGTGCATGCGGAGGAGCTGCCGTATGATACTTATACATACACCTACTGGGAAGATATCGCGATTACGCCGGCGGCATATGTGCCCAATGGAAGCGCCAGCGGACTTTCGGTGGGGACGACGGATTTTGCGGAACCGCAGGATTTATGCGTGGCGCCCGATGGGCTGGTCTATGTGGCAGACACGAAAAATAACAGAATTGTCGTACTCGGCGCGGATATGACAACGCTTGTGCGCGTGATTGACGGCTTTGACAGGGATGGGAGCGCGGATACCTTCAATGCGCCATACGGCGTGTGCGTGTCGGAGAACAACCAGCTCTATGTGGCGGATTCCAACAATAAGCGCATTGTCGTGCTGACGCCGCAGGGGGAATTTTTAAAAATTATTGACAATCCCCAGTCGGAAATTCTTGAGGAAGGCTTTGACTTTGTGCCGCTCAAGGTGACGGTTGACTATGCGGACCGCGTGTATGTGATTGCGAAAAACGCCTTTGAGGGAATCCTTGTATTTGAGAGCACAGGTGATTTTACAGGATATTTTGGCACGATTGATGTCAAGATTACCCTCTGGGAAAAATTCTGGCGGCGTCTTGCCAGCAAGGAGGAGCGCTCGAAGCAGCTTCTGTTCATACCGACAGAATTTACAGGAATTGATATCGATAGTGACGGTTTTGTGTATGCATCCAACATTGACTCGGAGGGCGTGCAGGGTGTGCGCCGCCTGAATCCGAGGGGTGAGGACGTGATTCAGAAGGGGGAAAATGAAAACCTGGGCGGCGACCTGATTGTGGGAATGTATGGCACATATGCGGGACACTCCGAATTTACGGACGTGGTCTACCGCGGGCGCGGCATCTACTCCCTGCTTGACAGGAAGCGCGGACGGATTTTTACATATGACAAGGAAGGAAACCTTCTCTATATCTTTGGCGGTCTTGGCAGCCAGGAGGGTACGTTCAACACACCGGTCGCAATCGAGGCGGTCGGCGACATGATTATCGTGCTGGACGCGTACAGCGGAACGATTCTCAAGTTCAGTGAGACGGAGTACGGCGCGCTCATCAACGAGGCGGTCGGACTGCGCTATGACGGCGACGAGACGGAGGCAATTGCCAAATGGCAGGGCGTCCTGAAGCTCAATGAGAACAATGAGCTTGCAAACAGCGGTATCGGCAAGGCATACCTGACGGCAGGCGACAACAAGACCGCTATGAAATACTTAAAGCTTGCGATGAACAGAAAATACTATTCCATCGCATGGAGACGTTACAGGAATGAGCTGATGGCGAAGAGCATCGGGCCTGCGTTTACGGTGATTGGCATTGTCATCATCCTCGCGCTGTTATACAAAAAAATCATAAAAAATAAGTTGGCGAAACGGAAAGGAGGGCTTGCCGGATGAACGAATTATTCTCAAAGGAAAAGTGGAAATATGCATTTTACACCGTGAGCCATCCGATGGATGCCTACTATGAAATCAGGCACCGCGGACGGGGCAGCGTGCCCGTGGCAATCGTGCTTGTGGTTTTGTTTTCGCTTAGTTTTTCAATCAACCGCATCTCGGCAAGCTTTATTGTAAATGACCTGAATCCGCTTGCCGTCAATGCACTGACAGAGCTGTTTTCCGTCCTGCTGATGTATCTGCTGTTCTGCGTGGGCAACTGGTCAATCACCTGCCTGATGGAGGGCGAGGGGCGGCTCAAGGATATTGCGATTGCGGCGGGATATGCCCTGACGCCGATGATTGTGTGCTTCAATGTGGGCACACTGTTCAGCCAGTACGTGACACTGGATGAAGGCGGCTTTTACTATATGATTATTGCGTTTGGCGTGGCATACAGCCTCGTTATGGCACTGATGGGCATTATGCAGGTGCACAATTACACGCTGGGTAAGACACTGGTTACGATTTTCCTGACGTTTATCGCCATGCTGATTATCATCTTTGTGGTACTGCTGTTTGTCGACCTGATTACGCAGGTGTACAGTTTCTTCTACAGCATTTACCAGGAGCTGATATTCAGAATATAAGAAAGGCAGGTTTGATATGGCAAAGAGTAAGAAAATTATAATAGCTGCCGTAACCCTGATACTGGCGGTGGCGGTTATCTTCTTTGCACGCTGGCTGATTCGTTATTATTTTTACAATGATTATCGGGAATACATTTCTTCCTATGAGTACGAGGAGGGAACCGAATTTCAGGCATTGCAGGACGGCGGCGGGGAAGTTGCAGGGATGGAGCTTGCGGCGGAAAATGATATATTGAAGCTTTATGCGGATACGGAAACTGCAGAGGTGGCAGTCGTGGACAAAAGAAACGGTCAGATTGCCTACTCGAATCCGATGGATGCGGATGATGACGCGATTGCCAGCACCACCAACAAAAATTACCTCAAGTCACAGCTGATACTGGATTACTTCAATACCTCACGGACAGAGGGGACGTTCGATTCGTTCAGCTACTGCACCTCGCGGGGGCAGCTGGAAGCGGAGTCAATTCCGGACGGTGTCCGTTTTATCTATACACTGGGGGATTTGGAGAGCGCGACTGGCATCGTGCCACAGTATATCAGCAGGGCAACACTGGACAGGGTGCTTGCGGCGCTGGATGAAGACGGCGTCAAGTTTGTTGGGAAGAAGTATGTGGAGAGCACGGTCGGGGAGGACTATCTCGAATTACTCTCCAGTGCGATGAAAGGTGCATCACAGATTCGGAAGCTGAACAAATATTTTGAGCAGGCGGGATTTACCAATGAGGACTACATTGCGGAGATGGAAAATTCAGGTGTCGAGGGGGCAGTTCCGATTTCGTTTGTCGTACCGCTTGAATACAGGCTCAACGGAGATGCTGTCGATGTTTCCATTCCGATGCGTGCGGTGCAGGAAAACGGCGGTGGAAGCATCTTCCGGATTCAGCTTTTGCGCTATTTCGGTGCGGCAGGAACAGATGAAAACGGCTATATGCTGGTACCAAATGGTTCCGGCTCCGTTATCCGTTTTAACAATGGAAAAACGACATCGGAAAACTATTCCGAGTATGTGTATGGTATCGATAAGCTTGCCGCGGAGTATACTGTACGCGAGAACACGGAGGACGTGAAGCTTGCGCTGTATGGTATATTCCGAGAACACAGCAGTATTTTTGCAACGATTGAGGACGGCGCTTCTTTTGCCAATATCAGTGCGGGCGTTGCGGGCAAAATCCATAACTACAATTATGTATACCCATCCTTTGTGCTGCGCGGAAATGATAAGCTTTCCATGTTTGGCACGACAGGGAACGAGGCGGACATTCCCATTGTGGAGAAAGAGTTTTATGACGCGAACCTGACCGTAAAATATACCATGCTCACGGAGGAGAACGTGGGTTACGCAGGCGCCGCAAATTACTATAGGGAGCGCCTTGTCAATGAGGGTGTACTTAAGGCGAGGGAGGGTTCATCGGATGATATCAAGTTTTACTATGATGTGCTTGGCGGCGTGATGATGTATAAGTTTTTCCTTGGGACGCGGTATCAGGGGATGTACGCCATGACGACGTTTGACCAGGCGGCAGATATTTCCGCTGACCTTGCGGCAAGTGGTGTCTCCAATCAGGTGATGAACTTCCAGGGATGGATGAACCGTGGATATTACCACGATGTTGTGGATAAGATTCAGATTCCGCGCGCGCTTGGTGGAAAAAGGGACTTGAAGAAGCTTAATGAGACGGTAGCGGCAAACGGCGGGACGCTGTACACAGATGTGGCATTCCAGAAGGTTACGGAAATCAGCAAACGTTACTCCAAGGAGAATGAGACCTCACGGTATTATGGCGGCGGATATATTGCAGGATTCGGGCTTGTCGATCCGGCGACACTACGGCAGACTTCGGGGCTTGGCTGGGCGGAAAATATATACTTCCTGATTTCACCGAAGTTCCTTGTGCGTTACGTTGACCGGTTTACATCAAAAATCGGCAAGTATGATGTGGATGGCATTTCGCTGCGCGACCTTGGAAATGTGCTGCATTCGGATAAAAAGCGGACGAACATCATTGACCGCGAGGAGGCGCTCGATGTCGTGACAGCATCGCTTGCACAGATTGAGGCTGTCGGGAAAAGCATCATGGTCAATGACGGTAATGATTATGCGTTTGCCTATGCAGACGACATTATCAATGCACCGCTTTCCGACAATGATTACTATATTGTTGACGAGACGGTTCCATTCTATGAGATGCTGATTCACGGCTATATTGATTACTCTGGTGCAGTCATTAACCTGAGTGATACATTTGACAGGAGCGACATTGTGCTGGGACTTATTGAGACAGGGGCATCACCGCATTTCATGTTCACACACCAGTCATCAAGCGCGATTAAGGACACGGGGCTGAACCGTTTTTACTCGACAGGCTATGACAACTGGAAGGATGACGCAGTGGGCATTTACAACGCGGTCAATGACGCGCTGAAACCAGTCAGCAGTGCACATATCATAAATCATGAAATACTGAAAAATGACATTCGTGTCATTACTTATGACAATGGTGTCAAGATATATATTAACAAAAGTACTTCAGACCGGAACGTTGACGGTGTGGAGGTACCTGCAAAGAGCTATCAGTTAGGAGGAGATAAGAATGAATAGGAAAAAGAAAAAAATGTCTCTTTCCGCAAAGAGGAGCCGCACAGGGTTTTTGTTTATCCTTCCATGGCTGATTGGGTTTATATGGTTCTACGCCAGAAGCCTGTTTATGTCGATACAGTTTTCCCTCTCGAACCTGTCGGTCAGCCCGGGAGGAGGCTACACGCTGGATTTTGTGGGGCTTGACAATTTTCTCTATGCGTTTCGGGCACACGCGACATACAAGCAGGTGCTGACGACCTCGGTCGGGAACATGCTGATTGATGTGCCGCTGATTACCTTTTTCAGCCTGTTTATGGCGATACTGCTGAACCGCAAGTTCCGGGGAAGGACGCTTGTGCGGGCAATCTTTTTCCTGCCGGTTATCCTTAACTCCGAGGCGATTGTGGATGCGATGGATCTGGCGAGGAACATGATGAGCGGCGGGCTTTCCAGTGCAAGTGCGGAGATGGCGCAGGCATCGTCGGGTGGCATGGGCATTGCCTATTATATGGAAATGTTTGGTTCGCTGGGTATTCCGGAATTCCTGATTGTGTACCTCATGGGGGCAGTGACGCGCGTCAGCGACATCATCAATGCTTCCGGTGTGCAGATTATCATTTTCATTGCGGCGCTGCAGTCGGTGCCCGGCTCGATGTATGAGGTGGCAAAGATTGAAGGCGCGACAACATATGAGACATTCTGGAAGGTTACCTTTCCGATGGTCATGCCGCACATTATCACAAATATTGTGTATACCGTCGTGGACAGCTTTACCCAGTCCGATGTCGTGGAGCTTGCCTACAACACGGCATTTACGGAGAGCAACTATGGACTCAGTTCCGTATTCAGTTTATGTTCGACAGCGATTACGTGCCTCATACTGGTAATCGTGTGTGGCGCAATACAGAAGCGGACATTCTACTATAATTAGGAAAGGAGAAGGATGGAATATGGCAACTATCAAAAGCATTATTCAGGATGTCAGGGATGATAAGCAGTTTGCAAATGACAGAATGCGCTGGGCATCCAACATCAAGGGATTTATCCTGTTTTTGTTCCGCCTGGTCATCATTGTCGGGATATGCTATGTCATTTTGGGACCTGTCATCGGCATTATCAGCAGCTCGTTCTTCTCCGATGCGGACAGCTACAATCCCATGGTGTACATGATACCGCAGGAACCGACGCTGTACCGGTACGAGCTTGCGTCGAAATACCTGGATTACGCCAGGACAATGCTCAGTTCCCTGCTGTACGCGGCATCGCTGATGGCGATACAGGTGTTTATCTGCTCCATGGTAGGCTATGGCTTTGCGCGGTACCAGTTTCCGGGGAAAAATATCCTGTTTGCATGTGTGGTCATCATGATTGTCATTCCGACCAACACGATTATGCTGCCGCTGTACATGACATTTGCCAAGTTTGACGTGTTTGGCATTATCAAGATGATAAAGGGGTCGGCGGTAAACCTGCTGTCGTCACCGGTTCCGATGTACATTATGACCATATTTGGATGCGGGCTTCGCTCCGGCCTGTACATCTATATTTTTAACCAGTTTTTCCGCGGCCTCCCGAAGGAGATTGAGGAGGCGGCATTTGTGGATGGTGCGGGCACGCTGTATACCTATTTCCGCATCATGCTTGTCAATGCGCTGCCGTCGGCGGTTACCGTGGCAATTTTCTCGATGGTATGGCAGTACAATGACACATTCTATGCGAAGCTGTTCCTGGTTAGTGACAGCATTGTCATAAGCAAGCGGATTTCCACGATTACGGCGACGATTTCGACGCTCGAAAAAATTCTCGACCCGGCGATACTGCAGCTGTTCCTCGATGCGGGCATCGTGCTTGTCATGATACCGATTGTCATTATCTATGTGCTGCTCCAGAAGCAGTTTATCGAGGGCGTTGAGCGCAGCGGTATTGTCGGATAACAGGAAACGGTTTGGGCGCCAAATTATAGTAAACGACAAAAATATTTGCCGTTTACTGTAATTGATGCACACGACCGCATAAGGAATTTAGCCGCTTTGCGGCATGCGGCCGGCGCAAGTAAACGCAAATATAATTTGCGTTTACTATAAATTATATATATCATAAAGGAGGATGAAAAGGTTGAAGGCAAAGAAATTACTTACTTTATCTTTGACGGCGGCCATGGCAATGAGCATGGCTGCCTGCGGGGGAAAGGATGCAGGCACTTCTGCGGAACCTTCCAACGCAAACGCACAGACGGCTGACACGGAGGCGGCTCAACAGGAAAGCACGCCGGAGGCAGAGACAACACCGGCGGAGGATGCGCAGGCAGAGGCGGCTCCTGCCGGGGAAGTGAGCATTGACTTTGAGGATGGCGTCTATGGATTCGCAGGCGTTGACAAGAGCGTCAATCCCGCGGGGGATGACGCGGCGCTCTCGGTGGCAGATTTTGCAGGCTCTAAGGCACTGAAGGTTGAGACAAACGGAAAGGCGCCTTATGTGGGCTTCCAGGTGGATGCACTTCTGGGCGACAAGGCAGCCGATGTCAGGACAGTTGAGATGTCGCTCGGCATTGAAAACCCTGACGGCAAGTTCAATGCCGTATCCGGAAAAATTTATGCGTTCCTCGGGGCGGAGAAGGAGCGCAAGGACGGGGACTGGTCTGTATATCTGGAGACGGCAAATCCAAAGACGGCGGTCTATGAGCTTCCCGACGACATGGCATTCGGGGAAGGAAATTACATGGTGCTGTCCCTTGAGACGGACAATGGCAAGGATGCGGGAGAAACCCCTGCGATTTTGTATATTGATAACATTGCGTTCAAGGATGCATCAGGAAATGTCATTGCAGCAGATACTTCGGCAGAGTTTGTGTCAACCGCTACAGGGGACGACCGTTCGAACCTTGCAGGCATCACGGGGGCAGTGGATTTTGAAGGCTTTGCGACAAAGGGAGACGGCTGGGCACAGAGCGGCTTTGCCATGACGGACGATATCATCGCGGCGCTCGTTCCGGGTTCGGTTGTCGAGATTTCCTTTACGAGTGAAAATGGGGACATGTGGATTGTCATGAATGAGGCGGAGGCAGGCTGGATGCGGGTCGGCGACGGTACAAACGGAACGTCTTCTGTCAATGATTCCAGGACAACGGCACAGATTCCGTTCGAGATGCTTGCCGAGTACTGCGGCGAGGATGTCTCCAAGTGGGGCTCCACCATGCAGTGTGAGGCGTCCGGCGCGTGGGAGGTATTCAGCGTGAAAGTCGGACAGGCGGCGAAGAGCTACAATCTTTCAGATGCGGTGGAGTTTGAAGGCTTCACGGCAAAGGGAGACGGCTGGGCTCAGGACGGCAAGGACATGACAGCGGACATTATTGCGGCGCTTGTTCCGGGTTCGGTTGTCGAGGTAACCTACACAAGTGAGAACGGTGACATGTGGCTTGTCATTCCGGACGCGGAAGCAGGCTGGATGAGGGTTGGCGACGGAACAAACGGCCAGGCTGTGACAGACGGCAGCAAGGCGTATATTCCATTTGAGATGCTCGCGGAGTACTGCGGTGAGGATGTCTCCAAGTGGGGGGCAAGGATGCAGTGCGAGGCGTCTGGCGCCTGGGAAGTTTTCAGTGTGAAGGTTGGCATGGATTCGGATTCAGAATAGGAGGTTGGAATGATGATGAAGAAAAATATCAAAAAAATAATGGCGCTTGGGCTGAGTGTTTCCATGATAGCAGGGCTGACAGCGTGTGGCGGCGGCTCTGGTGACAGTGCACAGACACCAGCGGCAAATACAGACAGCGAGGCGCAGGCGCCTGCGGGTGATGATGCGGGTGATGACACGGCAAAGACAGATGAAAAGGCGGATGCCGCTGCGCCGTCCTCACAGGGGCACAGGGTGATTAAGGTTGGCTGCTGGTACCCGCATTACTATGACAGCACGCACACAGGCATTGACGATAATCCGACCTATGATGACCCTGATGAGGCACAAATGCAGTTTGACAACCTGAAGGCGGTTGAGGAAAAATATGACGTTGAGATTGAGTTTGTCAACCTGACATTTAACGGTGTCAAGGAGTCCATCAATACATCCATCCTTGCAGGGCAGCCGGACTGCGATATTTACGAAGTTGACCTGCAGTTTGGTATTCCGGCGGCGCTCAACGGTTTTGCCACAAATCTTGAGGAAGTGCTTCCGGCAGATGCGGATGTTGTAAGCGGCCATGAAGTCTTTTCCAAGGTGGATCTTGGAACAGGCGACGGCACATATCTGTTCCGTACCGTGACAGCATCCTCACAGCTTGAGGACACTTATATGCTCGCGTACAACAAGCAGATGCTTGACGAGGCAGGTCTTGAGGATCCCAATGCGCTCTATGAAAAAGGAGAGTGGACATGGGATAAGTGGAGGGAGTACATGCTTGCGCTGACACAGGACACGGACGGCGACGGCGTGACAGACGTATATGGCTATGGCAGTGTGTGGACTGTCCTGTTTTCCAACCTGCTGATGAGCAATGGCACAGGCGTTGCCATGGGGCCTGCAGAGTCATTCTCAAGCCCGGCAACTGCGGAGGTGCTTGACTATATCTATAATATGTACAATGTGGACCATATTGCAAGACCGTGGAATGAGGAGGACTGGGATTCCAACCAGAACGCCTACATGGACGGAAAGGTTGCATTCTTTATCGACGCGGCATGGATTTCCGATGCAAACAAGGATTCCGAGCTGAGCTTTGACGTGGCATGGTGCCCATGGCCGGTCGGACCGAGCGGAAACCAGGACACGAACTTCCTCAAGAGTGCGGCAAAGGGCAATGCATGGATGATTCCGGCAGGCGTAAACGACCCGGAGTTTGTGTACAATGTATTTGAGGACTGGGCAAACTGGTACCAGGGTGACACGGATTTGCGTGACGGCAATCTCACATGGTGGGAGGATTCAGCAGTCACCGAAGAAAACTATGCGGTTATGGAATACCTCGGTACAAGAGGCGGCGTTGATGTGTGGGAAGCATTGGGGCTGGAGTGGGATTTCCCGAAACTTCTGTCAGGAGAGATGACAGCGGCACAGTTCCAGGAGACATATAAGCAGAGCGTGCAGGATGCGCTTGACGGATTTTACCAATAGGGAACGCATACGCATGAAAACCGCAAGGGACTGGCAGCATGGAGGATAGTGAAATGGCAAAAGACGTTACGATGCGTGATATCGCAAAAGAGCTGGGGGTTAGCACGGTAACGGTTTCCAAGGCGCTCAACAACAAGGAGGGTGTGGGAAATCTGCTCCGTGTAACCATACGAAAAAAAGCGGAGGAGATGGGTTACAAATTTACACTTGCAAACAAGGCACTGCGCGAAGATGCAAGCAGGACTGTAGGCGTGATTGTCGATGCGCTCTATGTTGTCATAAATGAAAGGAAAAATACCTCTCCATTTTATCTGCGCATGTATCAGAATGTCGTACTGGCACTTGCCGAATATAGCTATTCTGCGATTCTTGAAGTCATTACGGACGAGATGATTGACAGGCAGAAGCTCCCCAAGGTTCTCTCGGACAACAAGATTGACAGTCTGATTGTGATGGGACCGATACGCGGAAATTATGCGGGGCTGCTTGGCCTGCCTGTGGTGCATCTTGACTTCTATGATGAGGATGGGAAGACACCGTGTGTTGTGACCGATAATACCTACGGTGTATATAAGCTGACAAAGTACCTCATTGAGAAAGGGCATCGAAGGATTGCATTTGTTGGTTCCATCGATGCGACGCCGAGCATTCTGGACAGGTACCTTGGCTATTACCGCGCGCTTCTTGCCAACCATATTGTACCGCTGGAAGAGTATCTGATTCCGGACAGGGGTGAGGACGGACTGTTTATCGAGTTTGCACTTCCGGAAAAGGAGCGTATGCCGACTGCTTTTGTCTGCAACTGTGATGATGCAGGCTATGTGCTGATGGAGCGGCTCCGGCAGGAAGGGTACCGCATACCGGAGGATATCTCTGTAGTGGATTTGACAATTATACTTTTTTAAATTTTGCATTTCCGAGACTTACGACAATTGAAGTGGATGTCGTGGACATGGCTGGCAAGGCAGTTGACCTGCTTGTCAGCATGATGCGCGGCGAAGACAGGACAGGAAGCAGGATTGTGGTCAGTGGCAGGTTCATACCAGGCAGCTCGGTGGCGGAAAGACAGATATAAGAGGGAACTTAAAGTTCCCTCTTCGTTTTATACGCAGGGGTGCGGAAGGAAATTAGCAGTTTTGCTGCATGTACCCCGCGCGGCGGGATAGGAGGTATAGAATATGTTTCGGGGAAAAAGGATTCTTTTTGGAATGATGGCAGTGTGCATGCTGGCGGTTTTGGCAGGATGCGGGAATACGGAAAAAATAAAACCCGGTTCAGTTCAGGAGGGCGCTTCGGCGGTTACGGCACCGGAGACGTATGGCAGTGAACGCGGGGAGGAATCCGTTTTGGACGGAGCCGGAACGGAGCAGCAAAATGAAAATAGAAACAAAGACATGGAGGGTATGGACGCAATGGACATTGTGAAGGATATGAGAATTGGCTGGAATATCGGAAACACGCTTGACTCGACAAGGACGGACCTTGCGCGGACGGACCAGCCTTATAAATTTGAGACGGCATGGGGCAATCCGAAGGTGACGCAGGAGCTGATTGACGCGGTGCTTGACGCAGGATTCAATGTAATACGGGTTCCGGTCTCATGGACGAACCACATTGGGCCTGCGCCGGACTACACGATTACGCAAAGCTGGATGGAGCGCGTGAAGGAGGTTGTCGACTATGCGTACGACAAAGGCGCCTATGTGATTGTCAATGTGCATCACGAGGACTGGAATTATCCGTATCACGATAATATTGAGCGCGCGTCAGCCGAGATGGAAGCTGTGTGGGCGCAGATTGCGGAGGTGTTTCAGGACTATGATGAACACCTGATTTTTGAGGGACAGAACGAGCCGAGAAAGATTGGCACACCGCTTGAGTGGAATGGCGGCGACGCGGAAGGCTGGGAGGTAGTCAACCAGACAAACAAGGTGTTTATCAGCACCGTGCGCGCATCAGGCGGCTCCAATCCATACCGGATGCTGATGATACCAGGCTACGGCGCAAACTGCACCGTGGGCATCAGGCATGTCGAAGCGCCTGAAAATGACAACCGTGTCATAATTTCCGTCCACGCGTATGAGCCGTATGACTTTGCACTGAAACCCGATGGGAGAAGTGCGTGGAACCATGACACCACGGCAATTGACAATCTGATGAATGACCTGAAGACACTTTTTGTCGACAAGGGAATCCCTGTGATTATCGGCGAATTTGGCGCGATGAACAGGGAAAATGAGCCTGAGCGCTCCCAGTGGGCGGCATACTATGTGGGAGCAGCAAAAAAAATCGGCGTGCCATGTATCTGGTGGGACAACGGCCTGTTTGAGGGAGACGGCGAGCGCTTCGGGCTCTTTGACAGGAACACATATGCCTGCACATACCCGGAACTGCTCGATGCGCTCATGCAGGGAACAAAAAATTAAAATGAATAAAAATTTCCTTTTTTCCAATACTATTGATGTTAAAAGAAACGAGTTTTATTGGAAACGGAGGATTCATATGATTTTAACGGAAAAAGAGACAGCAGCAGTAAAAGATTTGCAGCAGCAGGAAAAGACCTGTATCGAGAAATACCAGCGCTACTCATGTGAGGCGAAGGATACCGTCCTGAAGGATTTATTCAAGACGCTGCAGGACAAGGAGCAGCATCATTTCGACTCGCTGCAGCAGGTTCTTGGCGGCAAGGTACCCTCCTGTGACTGCAATGATTCCGACGGCAGGAATTACAAGCCGACGGCAACATATGATAAGATGAGCGATTCGGCAGACAAAAAGTGCGACAATTTCCTGGCAACGGACTGTATCGTATCAGAGAAGCTTGCTTCCTCTGAGTACAATACGGATGTATTCTGCTTTAAGGATTCTGACATGAGGAAGCTTCTTGCAGACATTCAGATTGAGGAGCAGAACCACGCGGAGATGCTGTTCAAGTATAAGACAGTCAACGGAATGGCATAAATAAATATTTTTTGAAAGGCATGGCGCAGGCTGTGCCTTTTTTATTGCACACGGGCACCCAGAGGAAAAATGTCAGCATGCGCTGACGGGCGCCCGGCGCGCGAGTAGGGGCAGATGGCTCTTCCCTGCTCGATTGCGCAGCCCCATGCAAAGTGTGCAAAATTAATAAAACAGGATTAAAATATATTCAATTTTACCAAAAATTTCATTTTACCCAAATTTTTATTTCAAAAAAATCAGAACTGTAATATAATATAGTCACCAAATAAGCGAAAGTAAACAAAATTGCACAAAAAAATCAATTGTTTATAGGCTAAAATAGATAAATATGTATTGAAAGCATTCTATTTAGAATATTTATAGTATTAAGAAAGTGAAGGAAGGGAATTTCATGAGGGTTAAGGCATTATCAATTTTACTTTGCAGCTGTCTTTTGGCAGGAAGCATACCGCATGTCAGTCTTGGCGCGGAGGAGTCGGCAGCCATGGCGTTTATACAGGAAGATGCAGATGGCATCATGGCGCAGAGTGAAGGTGTCAGTCTGCAAAGTGAAGGGGACGCGCAGGAGGAAGTCCAGGAGGAACCAGAGCCTGAACCTGAACCAGAGCCTGAACCTGAACCAGAACCAGAGCCCGAACCGTCACCCGAGCCGCCATCCAGTGAACCGTCCTCAGCGCCGGAAGAATCATCGTCCAGCCAGGAGTCATCATCTAGTGAGGAAACTTCAACAATTGTCGAATCGTCGTCACAGGAAGAGACATCAACAACAGAGACACCGACGACAGAAACACCGACAACAGAGGAATCATCATCGAGTGAGGAGAGTCCTTCAGCGGAGGAATCGTCATCGAGTGAGGAGAGCTCATCGACAGAGGAATCGTCATCGGGAGAGGGAAGCTCGACGACAGAGGAGCCATCGACAGAGGAGTCGTCATCAAGTGAGGAATCATCCAAGCTGCATTTCATAGAGATAGAAACGACGGAGGAGGAAACCACCGAGACGGAGACGGTAACGGAGACAGAAACCGAAACGGAAACCGAGACGGAGACTGCCGAGGAGGAAACGCTTCCGGAAAACACATCAGAACTGAAATACGCATCTGCCGAAGAAATCTCACTCAAGGCAAATGCAGGCAAATGGTATCGCTTTACCACGCCCGAATCAGGTTATTATAACTTTTTTGTGAGTGGCAGCAGTACAAACGATATTTCAATGACAGTGTACGATGCGCGCAGGGAAGGGAAGGCATTGAAAAGCCATACTTTCCGGAATAGTGTGCGCTATTGTGTGATGTACCTGGAAAAAGGCCAGGTTGTATATCCGGCGCTGAAGCTTACAGAAAACGGCCCGGTAGTGGGAAAAAGTGTCCAGTTTGGCGTAAAAAGAGTAAAAATTGCCTCCGTGACATCGACGGATGGCGGTTATGTGGCAAGTACAGGCAGCTTTGCGGCGGCTCTTGGATGGAAAGCTGCAAGCAGGACGCTGTCCATGGATATGACTTTGTCCGCAAAAAACGGAAAAAGCCTCAAAACCAGTTATATCTGGCAGATAAAGTACGGGAACAGTGAGGCGGGATACCAGTATGCCGAACAGCAGATAGCGCCTGATGCGAAGTCTGAGAAAAATATCAGCGCACTTGATGCGGGTGTGGAATACAGTTTTACCATGTATCTGCTTGACGCAGAAACGTACGCGCTCGAGGCAGTGCTGGTGCCGGATGGCAGTGCGATTAAAATGCAGACTGGCAGCTCGAGGGAAAACATTATTTTCCGGGGGAAAAGCGCAGGCTATGACAGCATATCCCTTGAGTTTGAGGCGGTCGAGCCGATTGCAAAATACAGCTATGGCGCATTGGCAGCGTATGAGGACGAGATAACCGTCCAGAAATATATCACAGGAGTCTCAAATATCACGGTGTCCGGGCTTGAACCGGCAACAACATATTATTTTGAGTTTTATAACAGCAGCGGAGTCGTATTTGGATATACAACCGTTGACACCAGGGAGTACCCGGCTAAGGTAAGCTACAGCGCCAAGGCATCCGGCTCGGACAGCATTTTGCTGCGGGCAAACATTTCCTCGTTTGATGGAAAAATCCCAGAGTATTTCAATCTGTGCTATGAGGTTGCCGACGAAGCCGGAAAGACGATTGCATCCGGTATGGAAAAGGCACCGACAAAGGGAAGTGAGCGGTGGACGATTGAGACGCAGGTAGCGGATTTGGAGCATAGCACGCCGTACAGTGTTACCATGTGGATTAACGAACCCGGGTATACAGCCCATTTTAAGGAAAAGGTGCTTGATGCAAAGACCAGCCAGGCGCCGTTTTCGGAGGAGGCACTGACAGCAGATATCCGGCAGAACGTCAAAAATCCGACAAGGGCGGATTATACAGTTCGGATTGCGGATTATACGGAAGATGCAGCCGGAAAATTAAAGTACCGTATGAAAAATTCGCTCGGTGATTATGAGGTAAAAGTATTCAATATAAGAAATGGTGAGACAAAGGGTTCGGTAACCAATCTTCAGGAAGGTGCCGAATACGAGTATGAAGTCAGGGTTGCCGGCGTGGTGAAGCGCGGAACGTTCCAGATGGGCGAGGCGCGCATCCATCCCGAAATGACGGATGACACTGCTGCATACGACTCCGTTCTCTCATACCGGCTGAGGACATCGGAGCTGGCACCAGGTGCGGCTTACAGTGTCAAGCTGTATTATTTTAATGATGAGACAAAGCTTTATGCCGAGGCTGCCAGCAGGATTGCGCTGGATGCGGAGGGAGATTATGCTGTGTCCGTGCAGGCAGCGGATTACTTTGCGCTTTCGCCGCAGACCCAGTATGGACTGAAGTGGGAGCTCTATGCGGGGACAGCGCTGGTCAATACGCAGTACCAGCTTATCAATACAACAGAGTCCAAGGTGAATGTCGAGCTGACTGCCAGCATGGCAGACTATGTGACCTACAATGTCAGTCTCGATGGAAGGACCGAAAATATCAAGAGGGACATTACCCTGTTTTCGTATATATGTGAGGAAGATGGGGAGTACAGAAAAGAGGGCGCAAGCTTTAATTTGTACGCATCGAAGTCATACAAGACAGGCGGACGGACACTGACAGGTCTTGTCGATGACAGGAGCTACACGGTTTCTTTCCGTGATATCAAAGGAAAAGAGTACGGAAGCTATACATTTACATTTGAGGCGAAGATAGACGGCGTGCGCGTGAGCGTTGGAAACCAGATGGCGGGTGCCCATAACCTTACAATACAGACACAGGTAGAAGGCGAGGTTGCACCGGAATCATACCTGATACTGTTTTTCAAGGAAAAAGACCAGGAGGACTGGGACATCAGAAGCGTACCGCTTGAAGCCGGCCAGACAGAGTGCAATTTTGAGCTTACAAGCTACCTCGGCGATGATGTCAACGCGGATACCATATATGAATATGTATCAGGCATCAGCAAAGAGAAGTATCCGCTGGTGACGGCGACACTTGAGGGCGTGTGCTCCGGGGAGCTGCTGACGCAGACGGACGGCAGAAATCTCACGAATGTGAGTGCGGGAAGCGGCTATTCCTATATTTCAATCAAGGCGATGCTCACCAACAATCCGATTAATACCAGCTCATACATCTATGTATTTTACAGGGAAAAGGGGCAGGAAGAATGGATAAAGGGCAAAAAGAGCTTTATCATCAGCAACACAACGGGCGGCATGCTGACCTTTATCAATGACCTCAGGCCGGGAACCGAATATGAGTACACAGTTGCGGTCACCGATATCGGCTATGATGCATCATTGAACGATATTGAGGAGGACAGACAGGTCGCGGGCACGGTCACGACAAAGAGTGACGAGTTTGCCCTGGATATTACGGAGTCAGAAGATGCGTTTGTCCTGAAGGCGGACACCAGCGCGCAGGCAAAGAACTTAAAGGCAGTCCTGACGCTTGGTGACGGGCAGACAAAGGAAGTCATGCTTCCCGAGAGCAGGAATTACAGCAATACCGTATCCTTTGAAGATCTGCCTGGCGAAAAGGGGCATACGGTGGCTAAGGCGGAATTAAAGGTGATGGAAACCATTACGGGAAATTGCAGCTATGTTACGGTTGCATCATTTGAGCCTGCAAACGAGCTTGCCATGAATCGGCATACTGGCGGTCAAAAAGACTGACCGCCCGGTACAACTTGTTTACGGCATACATAAAAACGACAGAATTACAGATGATAGTCACAAGAAAGAAAAATGGGTGATTTTATGGATTTTTTGGCAAGAAGTGACTATCAGAGGGTTGTATTGTATATTTTGACGTCAGTGGCAGTTTTGCTGGCAATAAAGTATCTTCTTCCTTATTTTCTCCCGCTCCTGGTTGCGCTGCTGATTGTGGTACCATTGCAGCGGTTCTGCCGGGGGCGGAAGAACACGGGACAGAAAGGGTTTATGGCAGGGGGAATCCTGTTTGCCATTATTCTGATTGTGGCGCTGATTATTGTGGGACTCGGGACATTTCTGCTCAGCAAGGCAAAAATGTTTGTCCGCGACGCTGATTTCTGGACGGACAGCGTATCCCAGATGATAACAAGCCTGAGTGTGGGGATTGAGGATTTTTTCCAGATACAGGAAGGAATTGTGGAACAGTGGATATCGGAACGGCTGACAGAGCTTGGAGGATGCATTGCGAAGTCGGGCGACGGACTGCTCTCCGGCAGCCTGCGCTATCTGTCGGTAGCGGGACGCATTGGCACTTTCGTGGTGGTAAGCTTTATTTGCGTTGTGCTGTTTGCAAGGGAAATAGAAGGCTGGCAGCAGGGGCTTCTGAACCTCGCAGCGATTGAGCCGGCAATTGACCATATTCTGTCAATCATCCTGCGCATTGGAAAAAAACTTGGGAACATGGTAAAAACATATCTGAAAACCCAGACTATTATTTTGATATGTATCAGTGTCACGGCAATGATTGGCCTGTACCTTGGCGGCACGTCAGAGGCATGGTTTTATGGCGTCCTCGCCGGATTCATGGATTTCCTTCCATTTATCGGGACAGGCATCGTGCTGATACCCATCGGGGTCGTGAGTTTTTTGAAGGGCAGGATAGGAAGCGGCGTGATTATCCTGCTGACATATCTTGCCTGCGTGATGATCAGGGAATTCCTGGAACCGCGGCTGCTGGGAAATGGGCTGAAATTCTCGCCGGTTGCCATCCTGATATCCGTGTATGCCGGCATCATATATTATGGGCTGGGCGGTGTCATACTGGGACCGGTCACGCTCCTCATACTGGTGGAGCTTGGACGGGAAATTTTTATGTCGCGTCATTAAAGCATCTTCAGGGCATCCTCGATCTGGGGTGCCCTTCTTTCATATACGGCGATGATTTTTGCGATTTCATGGGTGCCGATTTGCTTTTTGCGTTCCGCGTAAAGGGCAAGGAACAGGCGCAGCATGGCAGTCTTGGCAACACCGAAAACAAGGTGCTTCGAGAAGCTGTAGTCTTCAAATATGTCTAGAAAGCTGGTAAACAGATAGTATTCATAGTACCGGTTCAGGAGGTTGTCCAGATGCGGTACTTTTTGCTTTAGGTTTTCTGTCAGGTCGTGCAGCTTCTGGTCTGCGCAAGCAGGATTTCGTCTGCCGAACATGCCAAACCTGCGGATATATTTCTGGCAGAGTCTGTATAAAAATGGGGACAGGGTTCTGAGGCTTGGGTGGTAGAAGCCATTGAAAAACAGCTTGTTCATCCGCTCGATGCCAATGACATAACAGTCCGGAGACTGGTAAGTCCGGGGGCTGGGGAGCGGTTTCCCGCCAAGGCAGGCATTCTGCGCATCGCGTCCATAATCCAGAATTGCCATGCTGTCAAAACGCATTCCGTCTCTGACAAGCGCCGCAAGCTCTTCCCGCGCACACAGCAGATAATCCAGAAACGCCCTGTCGTCGTTTGTCGTGTTGACTTCATATCCGGCGCTGCCCTCGCACACGGTAAAGTCAAAGGCTTTTTCCCCGGCGGCGGATACCAGAAAAAGCCTTGCTGCTTCCGGACAGGCAAGGTAAAGTGTTTCCTCACAGAAAAAATCAAGATTATACAGCTGTCTTGGAAACTGTATGCATACGGCTGGCATGTAGTCCGTGCCGTGTTTTTTCTGGATTCCGCACAGGTGGTCGATTCCCCAGAACGGACAGCCGTGGAATGTGCTGCGGAAAGCGACAAGGTCTTCTTTCTTTTCAATGGAGCACCGCAGCAGTGTGCCAAAGAGCCCTTTTTCGGTCAGGTATTTCAGGTACATGTCACGCTCGATGGGAACCTTCCATCCGCGGCAGCAGCTTGCAGGGCATTGGGCGCCAGTGCATTCAAACTCATTTAAAATGGATATCCGCTTAATCTGCATGTTTTCTTCCTTACTTTTTATAATATCATTAAAAATTTTATAGGAATATGAAATAATGTGCAAGCAGGAAATAAAAATTGTTGATTTTGCACGAATTTTTAGGTATAATTCTATTATGCATTGTTGAATATTTGTAATAGATATCTATCTGGTTTTTTGGACAACAATGCAGCTATAGAATGGGAAATAGGAGTAATTACGTTACAATGCGCTATATGAAGATGAATGATGCCAGACCAGGCATGCGCCTTGCATACAATATGTATGACGCTGATGGACATACGCTGATATGCAGTGGAAGCATTTTGTCGGCGTTCTATATCAAAAGGCTCGGAGAGTATGGATTTGACGGCGTGTATATCAATGACGAGCTGTCAGAGGACATTCAAATAGAGCCGATAATCACCCCGGAGCTGCGCACGGAGGGCTTGTTTAATGTGCGCAACAGTGACGTTGACGGCTGCAAGGGTGTCGCGAAAAAAATAGTGGACCAGATACTGGACAAAGGATCGCTGACCCTTGACCTGACTGACCTCAGATGCTTTGACGGATATACATATGCCCATTCGGTCAATGTGGCAGTTATCGCATGCATCATCGGATTCGGGCTGAAAATGAACGCGGAGTCGCTGGAACAGCTTGTGATGGCGGGTCTGCTTCACGACATGGGAAAGCTTGTCATTCCGCCGGAGATTCTCAACAAACCGGGAAAGCTGACCAACGAGGAATACGAAATAATGAAACAGCACTCGCAGAATTCCTATGAGATTATAAAGGAGCGGTGGGATATTTCGGCGCAGGTAAAAGCAGCTGTACTCTACCACCATGAAAATGTGGACGGCAGCGGATATCCTGACGGCATCGAGGGCGATGGCATGACTATTTTTACAAAGATTCTGCATGTGGCAGATGTCTATGACGCACTTGTGTCAAAACGCCCATACAAAAATCCGTACTCGCCATACGAGGCTTGTGAGTTTATGATGGGGGCAGGCGGCATTATGTTTGACCCGAAGGTGGTCGAGGTGCTTTTGCTGTATGTGCCTTTTTACCCAAAGGGGACACAGGTCAGGCTCTCGGACGGCAGGGAAGGAATCATCGTGGAGAATGCAGGAACCCGGAATTTAAGACCGCTTCTGCGGCTTTTGGACGGCACCATGATTGACATGCAGCAGCAGAAAAATTATAATCTTACGATTTTACACGGCTCGAACGAGATCGTTATGGATCCATGCGTGGAGGAGGCCGAGCGCCGCAAGATGCTGACCCCTTTTAAAAAATTCCGCGTAATGATAATTGACGATATGCTCATCAACCTTCAGTCGTTCCGGGGGTTTTTGCAGAACGCGTACGATCTCAGCCTTCTGACTTCAATGGGGCAGGCACTCCTGCACCTGAAGCGTCAGACGGAGCCGGATTTGATTATTCTGGACATGGACATGCCGGACATGAACGGATTGGACGCGCTTGCGAAGATACGGGGAATCATAGGTGATACCACGCCGGTATTGTTTGTCATTGACAATTATGACAAGAGTGTCATTTCACGGTGCAGAAAGGCAGGGGCGGCAGGTTACATTGTCCGGCCATACAAGCCTGCATTTGTGAAATCCGAAATGAAACGTATTCTATGCGGAAGAAAAATTGGTAAAACTATTGACTTTGCCTACGAAAAAAAATATAATAAATAAGTTGTTTTTATACATACGAGCAGGGGAAACAATTCCCCTGCTCGATTGTTCACATGGATATGGAAAGGAAACATATGGAAACGTTAAAATTTAATGAACTGAATCTAAGCCCTGAAATTCTCCGGGGAGTAAAGGAAATGGGCTTTGAGGAGGCATCTCCCATACAGAGTAAGGCAATCCCCATTGCCATGACTGGGGCAGACATTATTGGCCAGGCGCAGACTGGTACAGGAAAGACGGCAGCATTCGGCATTCCGGTGCTGGAAAAAGCAAAGAAGGAAATCAAGCACCCGCAGACGCTGATTCTCTGCCCGACAAGGGAGCTTGCGGTACAGGCGGCGGAGGAAATACGCAAGCTTGCAAAGTATATGCACGGAATCAAGGTCCTTCCGATTTATGGCGGACAGGACATCAGCAAACAGATTCGTGCACTGAAGGGGACGCAGATTATCATAGGAACGCCGGGGCGTGTGATGGATCATCTGCGCCGCAAGACCATCCGTTGCGACTATGTCGATACGATTGTCCTCGACGAGGCGGACGAGATGCTCAATATGGGATTCCGTGAGGATATCGAGACGGTTTTGCAGTACATACCAAACGAGGAGCGGCAGACGATTCTTTTCTCCGCAACCATGCCGCAGCCGATTCTGGATATCACAAGAAATTACCAGAAACCCGATGCGAAGCTGATAAAGGTGGTCAAGAAGGAGCTTACCGTTCCCAAAATTGAACAATACTATCTCGATGTAAAGCGCAAGGATAAGGTCGAGGTACTCTGCCGCCTGCTCGATTACTATGAGCCGAAGCTTTCCCTTGTGTTCTGCAACACGAAAAAGATGGTGGATGACCTGACGGAGGTTTTAAAAGGCAGGGGATATTTTGCGGAAGGGCTTCACGGCGACATGAGCCAGGCACAGCGCGACCGCGTCATGAAAAGTTTCCGCAGCGGCAAGACCGATATCCTGATTGCGACGGATGTCGCGGCACGCGGGATTGATGTGGATGATGTGGAGGCGGTGTTTAACTATGACATTCCGCAGGATGACGAGTACTATGTGCACCGCATCGGACGTACAGGGCGTGCGGGGCGCATGGGGCGTTCCTTCACTTTTGTAAAGGGGAAGGAGGTCTACAAGCTAAAGGACATCATGCGCTACTGCAAGACCAAGATATATGCGATGCCCGTGCCGTCACTCAATGATGTGAACCAGATTAAGATAGAGAAGGTCATGGACAGAATCGGGAATATCATTGAGGAGGAGGATCTGACTTCGATGATTAACACCATTGAGAAGCAGATTAACGAGTCTGATTACACGGCGATGGACATTGCCGCGGCGTTCCTGAAGATGTACATGGGACAGTTAAACGAGGGAAGCGCAGCCAATGCGGAGTATGCGTTTGAGAATACCGGTGCGGAGGAAGAAGGGATGGTGCGCCTGTTTATCAACATCGGGAAGGCGCAGAAGGTGAAGCCGAAGGATATTCTGGGCGCCATCGCAGGAGAGGCGAACATTCCCGGAAACCTTGTCGGAGCGATAGACCTATATGACAAGTACACCTTTGTGGAGGTGCCGAAAGAAAATGCGGCGGATGTGCTTGCGGCGATGAAAAATGTAAAGATTAAAGGAAAGACCATCAACATTGAGCCGGCAAACGCGAAATAAATAGTATCTGAAAATCGGGCATGGACAACTGCGTCACTGTCCGTTTTTTGCATTGGATTGCCAATCGTGTACATCGTGATTAAATCCATTACGGAGGACACCAGCTCCAGATTAAAAGCGAGAAGATCCTTGTCTGATAGGTATCAATGCATGAGAAGGCGATGTACGCGCTGAAATACACGATGGCGATGGTCAAGGCGATGGGAATGGAGCTGGTGGCAGAGGGCGTGGAAAACGAGGATCATATCCGGCTTTTGACGGAGCTTGGGTGCGATTTCTTTCAGGGATATTATTATTCCAGACCGGTGAATGGGGAACTGTTTCTGGAAAGAATACAGCAGTAATGAGCTTGAAAAACGAGCAGGGTGAATCCTGCTCGTTTTTCAGGTATCCCATGCAGCGGAAAGATAAATCGTTCCTACTCGATTCCGGACTGCATTTTACGAAGCTCCTTGATAGAGGTTTCGTTTAGATAATGCGTAATTTGTGAAAAATCAGCGTCTGTCAGCGCACCACCTTTCTGGATGTAATCGGTCAGGCATTCCTGAATTTGATTTTCGTCCAGATAGGGAAGGCTTTCCGCGAATGTATCATAAAAGGTTTCGGGAGGAAGCTGCCTGAACAGCCTGACCTTGTACTGTTTGTCCATGTAGGGCAGTATGATGGAGGCTGATTCGGCGTCGGGCGGCGACTGATATCCGTCCTCGATTGCTTCTACAAGGTATTTAGCGGAGAGTTCCCTGTCAGAGTACATGAAGAAACAATGGAAATCATCGGCGGTAAACACAGCGCGCGAAATTAACAGTGAATGGAAAATTTCGCTTATGTCGTTCCGGCTGCCGGGCAGTATGGATAGATTCCTTACCGCCTTGTCTTTGTCAATTGGCGCCCCTGTTTTTAAGGAATCCATGATCTGTGCCGTCTCTTCCTCGCTCGCGGAATAATACACTTTGTCAAGACCGGATTTTTTCAGACCGTCTATGTCAATTGCAAGCTTTTTCACCTTTGCGTCCTGTCCTGCTATTTTTATTGCATTTCTGCCTTTTTTCAGGGTGATGGTTTGCTTCGATTCGGCTCCGGATTCATTTATTGCCGTGACGCTTCCGTCCGGTGCAATGTGTACAAGCTTAAATTTTCCTTCAAAAATATCAAAGGCTGAAGTGATGTCTATCTCAACATCCTGGCTGGCATATGCGATAACAATGGAGAGGGATCCATGTAGTATCATTCCGGACGCGTCAATATGTTTTCCATATGCAGGATCCCAATCGTCATAGAGCCAGGCGCTCCAGTTTTCGGGGTAATCATCTCCTGCAATCAGCGAGTCGTTGTCATAGATTTTCCGTCCGGCATCGGAGGGGATGACAGTTTTCCCCCAATCGGTTAACATGTCGCCTGCTTCGTCAGGGAATGGTATCTGTGTGAGCAGACCATTATTTTCATCTGAGGCACCACTGCCGGGTTGCCCTTTTGGCGTGTTTCTGTCATTTATGCTAATCCTGATGCCGCTGCATGCGGAGAGCGAAAGTACAATCACAAGAGTGCATACAGAGAGTACAGGCTGGAAGCGTGTTCTTTTTTTGTGGTTTCGAATGCTGTCAAGCCGCTTTTTCAAGTCCTTTTTATTTTCCAGCAGGGTTGTGGTAAAGGCAGTGCTTTTACTGCCGATGCTGTGCGCCGCGGTGTCCAGGAGGATATTGCCGTACATCTGTCTTCCGGCGTCCGTCAGACGGAGAAGGACAGCTTCGTCACAGGAGAGCTCACAGCAGCAGTTTATCTGCCTGCCGAACCAACGCAGCAGCGGATTAAACCAGTGGATGCAGAGCAGAACCTGATATACCCATTTGTACAGAAGGTCTTTTCTTGCCACGTGAATCAGCTCGTGGTGCAGTATCAGCTGGATTTGAGTCATGTCCTGACTGTTACTTCCTGTCTCACGTGAATCATCGCAGACAACATTTTTCGGAAACACAATGACCGGATTCCGTAATCCGATGGTGAGGGGGACGGAAACGGTGGTACTCTCATAAAGAACAGGTGGTTTATGTATGCCAAGCTTTGTGCAGAAAGTGTTTTCCATGTAGGTTATACTGCGGTTCGTTATGTGCACGCGCTCTTTCCTGATAGCGGATTGAAAACGGTGATAGCTCCATAGCTTCATAAAAAGGGCGGCGATTGTGCCGAAAAGCCATAAATATGCGGCGGCTGTCAGGAAGCCTGTGACAGAGAAAACGGAGCTATACTGCTTGCCTGTGATGCTATGGCACTTGCTCTTATCCTGCCTTGTGCTGTCTGTGATGGGCGTGTCTGCGTCAAATTTTTGGGAAGTGTCCGGCATTGTTCCGGAGTAGGCAGGAGCAGCTATGTCTGGATTTTTGGAAATGTCCGACATTGTTCCGGAGTAGGCGATTGTGTCTGGTTCTTTGGAAATGTCCGACATAATTTCGACAGAGGCAGTTGCTGTTGTGTCTCCTAAAATGTCCTTGATTGTTTCGGTAGAGGCAGCAGGCTGCGACTGTCCGATAGTTGCACGGAGATTCAGCATGTGCAGGAAATCTGTTTCAAGGCACAGCGGAACCGCCAGACGCACAACGACAAGCAGCCAGATATAATAGTTCCATTTTGGGGAAAAATACTTTTCAGTAAAAGGGCGGATGGCTGTAAGAACCAGACCAATCAAGGCGGCGGTCAGCGACATGGACAGCACGCCCATAAAAAGCTGTGTTATGATGAAATTACTCATAGTGGATTTCCTCCTTTTGAAACAGTACGTTAAAGTTTTCGGTTGAAATAATCGCGCAGCTCCTCGATGTCCTTTTTGGTCAGGGTGTCACTGTCAACCAGTGCGGCGGCAAGGTTTTTGGGACTGCCCTTAAAAAATTTGTCGATAAAGCTTTTGGTTTCTGCCCGCACATACTCCTCGCGCGCAATGCAGGGGCTGTAATAATATACCTCTTGTTTTTCCTGGGAAACGGCGCCCTTTTTGACAAGCCGCTGTATCAGTGTGAGGACGGTGGTGCGCTCCCAGCTTTTGTGTTCGTTTAAGGCATTGCGGATGTCCGCCGCGTTCAGGGGATTTTCTGCCGCCCACAGGACCTCGAGTATTTCCAGCTCAGAATCCGATACCATTATTTTTTTATCCATGTGAAATCTCCTTGCTTCGTAAAAATTGTGTGCGGTTTGCAACACTTTTTCTGTACATGCATAGCAATAGTTCGTTCAATGTCGCTGACTACTTATGTAGTCAATATTAGTTTACAATTGTAGACACAAATTGTCAAGAGGATAATTTGGACTATGAAAAAATTTTTTTTTGTTGTATACTCGAAGTAATATGTTATTTTATGAAATCTAAAATAATTTATCACCAATGGTGATTAAAAAAGAACGGAGTGTGGCGGATGGTTTATAATGATATCGTCGATCTTACACATTTATCGTGGTCACTTTCGAGAAATTCGTCCGGAACAGCAGGAAGCTTCCTGAAGTCGTATGAGGAGCTTGATGGGAGAAAGTATTATTACAAGCTGTCGAATTTTGATACAGTGAGGGGAATATACGGGCATGAGTGCATTAACGAGATAATAGCAGGAAACCTTGCAGATGCGATCAATATTCCGCATTTGCACTATGACTTACTCCATGCGCTTGTGAATATAGACAATAAAACATACGAAACATGGCTTACAAAATCCGAGGACTTTAAAGCAGCAGGGGAGCATAAGCTCGCATTTGAAACGTACTATGAGATCAATAAGCGTACCGATGAAACTATCTGGGATTTTATACTGGACAATCATCTGGAGCAGTATTTTTATGAGGTTTTCCTGCTTGATTACCTGATATGTAACCGAGACCGTCACGGTGCCAATATTGAGGTGCTGGAAAAGAACGGGGTGTATCGGCTGGCGCCTGTTTTTGACAACGGGTTGTCTCTTTTGTTTTCCTGTTATAGTGATGGCATGGAAATGGAGCAGTTTAACCGATTAAAGGATGGTCCGGTCAATAATTTTGTAGGGAGTATGTCACTTATCGAAAATTTAAGGCTGGTTCCGAAGGAGATGCTGGATTTTGTAAAAACAGCCGATATTGGCGGAAATGTGCTGCTCGGGGGACTGCAAGGACTGATGCAGTCGTCCGAAAAAGCAGTTCCGCATCAATACTGGGACTGTGTTGTGGAAATGATTCAGGAAAGAAGGGATAACATTGCGAAGTTTTTTGATTAAGGAGAACGGATGTGATTCGTCGGAGAAAGAGTGCGCGGTTTTGTCTTATGATGAGGAAAAAGATGTGTACCATGTCTCGATTCCGGCATCTGTCAATCCGGATAATTTGCCGGCGATTCTGGGAATTTTAGCCAGAAAGGGAATCCGGGAAATCGAGGACAGATGGGCAAGGCAGTTTGTTAAGGAGCGCGTCGTTCCGCCCGACCGGCAGAACATCGGAATGATACTGCGGGACGCCGGATTGGGGTATTATAGTGAATTTGCGCTGCTGGTGTACACATCCGGACGCTGTGCAATGGATGAGTTTTTTATTGAGGAAATCGGAGTTTTGGGTGAAAAGGGAAGTATAAATGAAAAATCAGGATGGGATATAACAGAAGCTTAAAGCAAGTTTTGCATTTATTATTTGCGAAATGTACATTGCTGTTGTAAAATGGAAATGACAAAGTAAAGAATTGATAATTAATAGAAACATGAGATGTATTGAAATAATGTAAATATCAATTTTTTGCTTTGTTATCTGCTTAATTCTCAAATGTAAATATTAATTAGAATTAATTCTTGACAGATTCTTCCAAAAGGTGTATCATGTTAACAGAGTATTAAAGGAGCACACACGGAGGAAGAAATGGAACTATATGAAATTACCATTCGCATTTACATAATAAAAGATGTTCCCGTCCCGCTGATATATGGTGTGATGGCAAATTACATTGACAGCTATCTGGCTGGGGACAAGCATTTTTATGACTTTCATCAAGAAACAAAAACAAAGGCATACTGTTTTGACTTACCCATAAAAATTGAAAAGGGGATGAAGGTCTATAAGGGAGACCAGGTATATCAATTCAGAATACGGACTTTGGACAAGGAACTGCTGTCCTATCTGATGGATGGAATAGCTGACCATAAAACGGATACGGTCAAGGGGCTTATGAGGACAGTACGGCAAATTCCAGAGAGACCAATTGCATCAGTTTACTCGCTTACGCCGGTTATCTTAAAAAGTTCAGGCGGGGGAGGCTACTGGCGTGACAGGGTATCACTTGAGGGATTTGAACAGGAGCTGACATCAGGGCTGATTCATCAATATGAGGTCTATATGGGCGAAAAGGTAAAAGAAAATTTAACCCTTTATGACCAGATAGAGCTCAAAAACAAATGTGCAATAGGGGTTTCCTATAAAGGCATTACCCTGTTGGGCGATAAGATAGCAATGCAGATATCGGATGATGTGGAGGCGCAGAAAGTAATGCGTTTTGCGCTGGCTAATGGGGCGGGAACAATGAGCCCCCGCGGAATGGGCTTCCTTGGCTTCCGGTTTTTATAAGCATGGGATTGTGGTAAGAAATGGAGGGATTGTGTGTTATATGATGCGATAGATGTTTTTGAAAAAATGCTGATTTCCGAAGCCGGCCACGTGCAAATGGGAGGGACGGATGAGACCTGTACCATGTTGGAACGCAGGATGAAACTGCTTGTGGACAACTATATTCCCAAGGATGGTACTTACATCCTGATTAATATGGACAGGGGATTTTCCAGTAAATACATTTTGGAAATCATGTATGACAAGAAGAGCGGGGAGCTGCATGGCAAGAATGACGAGTGGTACAACTATATAAGATATCTGGATTACAACAGCAAGCTGATAGAGATGAATAAGCCTGTCGACACAAAAAAAGTGATTCATTCCAACAATATGTATTCTTTTTTTGTAAAGAAAGACAGCATAAAGGAAAAGAAACTGACAGATAGCGTTGCTGACGGCTATTACAATACGCTCTCTGCACCGGAAATGAAATATACAAAACCGAATGCAAAGAAGCTGTACCGTCAGGCAGTGGCAGAGCTTGGGGAACCTGACTGTGAGACGGTTGAAAAAATACGCGGATGGATACGGGAATGGCTGGCAAACCCGGCAGTCCTGCCTGCCGATTTGTCAGGAAAAAATTATCTCAAGTTATTTTTTGTATATGATGATGTGAAAAAAACCAAGGAGCTGTATGAAAAGGAAAACAAACGGTATGTCATCCCCAACATTTACAATAACAATGACTACAATGTGACAAACGGCAGTGCAATTCTGGGGATGCCGAGCAACAATCTGGGTCTCAATGCAAAGAAACCATTTCTTGAGAGCAAGACCAGGAAAACACCGGCGCCATATCTGATAAATATGGATGCGGTCATCCTTCAGGGACAGTTTTTTGACTTCCTGTGGGGACATGCATGTAAGGGAAATGTAAATGTGTATGTTGACTTTGAAAAAGAGGCTATAAAGGCTGTTCCGGATAAGGCAAAGGAGCTTCCGGATGTCACCGATGGATTGTATCTTCGGATTAAAAAGGGAAAAGAAGTCGAGATTTTGGACAGTGATGTTGTAATGGATGTGTCACCTAATCTGGCAAGGACGTTTCATTTTAAGCAAATAGTGAAAGGCGGCGGGGATGAGAATTGGTATGGGGCTTATGAAGAAACGTCGCAGCTTGGAGCGCTGATTGATGAAGTTTTTTTTGACAGATATCTTGGATACCATTACTTTACGGATCCGATGGATTTGCCGCCGATGGATGGGGGACTGAAACATATTATGCTTACGTACCGCAGCAGGCTGTTTGCCTGGCTGTACAGAACACCTCGGTGCCACATGGAGGATGTCATACAGGAGATGGCGGTAAAACTGATAAAAAATAATATTGCAGGCGGACATCTGTACCGCGCCGGAACGCAGTTGAATCTGATGCTTTCGCTGGAGGATTATTTGAATGGCAATCATGAAAAGGAGGAGCGCATGGGAAAAATACAGGAGTCGTTTCAGGAACATATTGACATGCTGAAAGAGGATTGGGAGTTTTCCGACAATGAGTATTACTATGCGGTTGGTCAGATGGTGGGGTACTTTTTGTCCCTGTCCAAGGCGGCAAAGAAACCGTTGTCGATTGCAAACCAGTTCCTCAACGCAGAAAGTGACGAACAGATAAAGGAGAAGCTGGGGCAGATGTTTATCCGATACAATTATGCAATTGATGCAGAACGAGGAACACGGGCAAAAAATGTCATCAGCCATATCATGACCTATAAGCCTTCCTGCGAAAAGGTCATGCAGAGGGAGCTGATTGCCGGGCTGACTGCAAACAGCGCTTTTTATGTACGTGGACGCGGAAAGGAAATGGACGGCTAAGGCTGCCTGCGCAGGGCGTCCATGAAAAGAAAAATAGGAGGAGATACGAGATGATGAATCAGAGAGTGTATGGTGTTATGGGGATTTCTTCGGTTATGGCAAACTGGAATGCCGATTTTAGCGGATATCCCAAAACTACGTCAAAAGGCGATATATTTGGAAGTGACAAGGCTTTTAAGTACCCCATGAAAAAAATGTGGAATGAAAATGGGGACAAGGTAATCTATATCAAGTCCGTGACAACAATAGAAGATAAAAAAGGGAGTGTCAGCCTGGTGCCCCGGACGCTGATGGAGCGTTATATCCAGCTGTTTCATACAGAGGATGTCAGGGATGTCAGGAATGTTTTGTCAAACTTATTCAGTGCAGTTGATGTCAAAAATTTTGGGGCAACTTTTGCGGAGAAGGGATGTAATATCTCAATAACAGGTGCGGTACAGTTCGGACAGGGCTTTAATAAATATAAGGAAAGTATGCCACAGGAGCAGCAAATCCTTTCTCCTTTCAGGGATGCAACTGCATCGCAAAAGAGCAAGGATGGTGAGGAGGCAAGGAATTCTTCGCTCGGCACAAAGATCGTGAGTGACGAAGCACATTATTTTTATCCGTTTTCCATAAACCCAAAGGTATATCAGGAGTATGTGGAACTGGGAGTGACACAGGGATATACGGAAGAAGACTATCGGAAATTTAAACAGACAGCGCTGTGTGCGGCAACTTCCTTTGCAACAAACGCAAAATCCGGATGCGAAAATGAATTCGGACTGTTTGTTGAGACGCAGGAGGATGTGTACCTTCCCAGCCTGGCAGAAAGTATTGTGTTTGAACACCATAAGGCAGATAAAAATGTGATTCGGGTCATGTGCGGCAGTCTGCTGCGTGAATTTGGCGCAAAAATACGGAACGTGGAGATTTATTACAATCCGTACACGACAATGATAGAGACTGACATTCCGGCGGTAAAAATGTACCACATTTTTACAAGCAAGGAACTGTAAAATCTGATATTTACGCGCCCGCCCGCATTTATGGGACGGCGGCAAGAGGATGACTATGGATATTTTAAAGTTTACATTGTCGGGAAAACAGGCAATGTTCAAGAAGCCGGATGTGAATGCCATCCATTATTATACATATGGTCAGATACATAAGCCTGCGTTAATCGGATTGCTTGGTGCTGTTTTGGGGTATGGAGGATACAGCCAAATGAAAGCGTCAGACGTATACCCGCAATACTATCAAAACCTGAAAGGACTACAAATCAGCATATCGCCCAATGCCGACAGGGGATATTTTCCCAAAAGGATAACCAGCTATAATAATTCGGTCGGGTATGCCTCCCGCGAGCAGGGGGGGAACCTGATTGTAAAGGAGCAGTGGCTCGAGGAGCCTTCCTGGGATATTTTTGTCCTGCTGGATTGTGACGAGGCAAAGAGGCTGGCAGACTGTATGCTGGAAAAAAGGTGTAGTTATATTCCCTATCTCGGAAAAAATGACCATCCGGCGGACATTGCCCATGTGATGGCGGATGAGGGAAGGAGCATTGCAAATCCTGATTCCCTGGACTGTCTTTTCCCCAAAAGTAAGGCAGTAATTGATGCCGATGCCAATTTGTTTGGCGGGGCTGAGAATCCGTTTAAATATGAGGAGGCGCTGCCTATACGGCTTGACGCGGACACAAATCAGTATGTGCTGGAAAAATTTGTATTTACCAATATGACGCTGGGGGCAATTGAGAAACCTGTCTGGGAGATAGGCGGAAAACAAATCATGTTCTACTAAGGAGGCTAGAATGGAGCTTGCAACAGTACTGAATTTCACCCATCCTGTCTATGCGCACACGGATTCGAAGGTGTATGCTCAAAGAGAGACGCTGCAGGAACATACCAGCCGGTGCCAGAAATACTTTTTGCGGCTGCTGGATAAGGAGCGGATGCGCGATGCTTTTGACAAACTGGAGCCTATGCTGACAGGAGATGGCGGACGGCAATATGCAGACTGGTTCTGGCAGGCACTGAGCGGTATGATTACATTTCATGATGCGGGAAAAATAAATCCGGTATTTCAGCAGAAAGCCATGAAGAACAAAGCATTTTCTGAAATAAAAATACCAGATTTATGTGAACAGAATCATTCTGCCCTGTCGGCGTATTTTTACCTGGACTGTTATATGGCAGAGCTGGAACAGATGCTCAAAAATGTGCAGATGGACACCCAAAAGAAATTATTTTTGTATGAAATTGTCTGCATCAATGCATATCTGATTATGAAGCATCACTCGGACCTGAACAGCTTCCGCACATTTTGCTTTGCACTGCGTGATGGCGGAAAATTAAACAATATGGACACGCAGGTCAGGCAAAACCAATACAGGCAGGTATATAACGGAAAATTTTCGAATCTGCCTGTCTCAAAATATGTGCGGATTCTGCAAAGCGTGAAGGAGACGGAGGAACGAAGTTTTGCAAAATATGCATATGCAAGACTGGCATTTTCGCTGCTGACGGCATGTGACTATTATGCGACAAATGAATATGTGACAGGAACGCAGATGACATATTTTGGCTCTGTCAGAGAACGGGAAGACATGGCGGCGGCATTTGAAAAGACAAGCCGTATGCAGGCAATCAGAAAATTTAATCCGGAAAGCGCAGTAGATGACGGCAAGGATATTAACTATTTGAGAAATATGCTTTTTTATGAGGCAGAATGGAATCTCGAAGCGGGTGATGATGAGGACATCTTTTTCCTGGAGGCTCCAACCGGGTGCGGAAAAAGCAATGTCGGGTTTCACTGCAGCTTTCGGCTTGCAGAGAAAGGGATGGGCAAGATTTTTTACGTCTATCCGTTTAACAATCTTGTGGAGCAGAATAAAGCCAGTATGGAGGAAATGTTTTGCGGGCAGAAGATTCTTGAAAAGACGGCTGTCGTCAATTCCATCACACCAATCAAACGCGATGCGTGTACTTCGCGTAACAAGGAAGAATTTGAGGATAACTGGGGGGAATGCGACTGGAGCAAGTCACTGCTGGACAGACAGTTTCTGAACTACCCGATTATTCTGACGACACACGTAAGTCTTTTTCAGACGATGTTTGATACACACAGGGAAGCACTCTTTGGCTTCCACCAGCTGGTGGGAAGTGTCATTGTGCTGGATGAAATTCAGAGCTACAAGAATGCAATCTGGGCGGAGATGATGACATTTCTCCAATATTTTTGCAGATTTCTCAACTGCAAGGTACTCATTATGTCTGCCACACTTCCCAATATGACTGTACTGACTGGAAAGCGTGAACGGGTAAATCAGCTTATTCGGAACAGGGATCTTTATTTTCAGGATGACAGATTCCAAAACAGGGTTGTTATTTCCTATGAATTGCTAAAGGACAAAGCGTTTGACGAGGAGGAGCTCTTTGAACATGTAAAGAATCAGGCACAAAACCGCCAAAAAATACTGATAGAGTTTATTCAAAAGGAGATGGCATACCGCTTTTATGACAAGCTGGCATCAGATGAGGGGCTTGATGCCGTCATTGACCGCATGACAGGCGATGATAACACAGTTGACCGGGAAAAAATCTTACGGCGCATTCGGACAGAAAAATTTGACCGCGGTTATATTCTGGTTGCAACGCAGGTCATTGAAGCGGGTGTGGACATTGACATGGATATCGGATACAAGGATATCAGCACGCTGGACAGTGAGGAACAATTCATGGGAAGAATCAACAGGAACGCGCGAAGGAAAGGTAAGGTGTATTTTTTTGACATTTATCCTGCCAGGCGCATCTATGGTGACTCGGACTATAGAATCAGCGAAGAACTGACTCTGCGAAATGAAGATATGCAGCGGGTTCTAAATGATAAAAATTTTTCTGACTATTATGGCAGGGTGATGGGCATTATCAGGAAAAATAGAAACCAGGCATCTGATTCTGATGGGATGAAAGCATTTGCAGATGAAGTCGGGCTGCTGGATTTTCCAAAAATAAATGAGAGGATGCAGCTCATTGACGAGGATAACTGGCGCATGTCTGTGTTTTTGGCGAGGTCGATTGTATTGACGAATGGGGAAACAGTAGATGGGAGGGTGATTTGGCAGCAATATAAGGAAATACTGACGCACCCGACTGAAGATTATGCACAGTTTCGTGTACTGTTGTCTGAAATCAGAAGCAAACTCAATCTTTTCATTTACCAGATCAAAAAGAGTTCGGATATAACATATTCTGACAGGGTAGGCGAGCTCTATTACATTGAGGACGGCGTGGCGTTTTTCGTCGATGGCCGATTGGACAAGGCGAAGCTTGAGAACAAGGGAGGGCTTTTTATTGAGATATAAGAGTTTGCCGCAACACTTTTGGATGGAGGGGAAACATGCGTGTCAACGGAACGTTAATGAATTACTATTTCCACTGCAAAAGGCAGTGCTATCTGCACGGAAACCGGTTAAATCTTGAAGATAATAGTGAGCTTGTGCAGATAGGGCGGGTGATACATGAGGTGAAAGCGCAGGAAAATGAGTCGGCTGAAATTGCGATTGACAATATCAGGCTGGACAGGCTGACGGCAGAATATCTGACAGAAATAAAAAAATCAGATGCAGATGTCGAGGCTGCGAAGTGGCAGTTATATTATTATTTAAAAGTCTTAAAGGATAAGGGACTGGTAAGAAAAGGAAAGCTTGTGTTTGAGGAAAAGAACAAGACGGAGAAGATGGTCATGGTTCTTGAACTGGGCATTGCAGAGGAAACGGAGCTGGAGCAGTTAATATTGCAGATAGAGGAATTGCTGTCATCCGAAACAGTACCGGAAGCGGTGGAAAAAACAGGATGTAAGAAATGTTCCTACTATGAATACTGTTTTATCTAAAGGGGAGGGACAATGGGAAGTACAAGATATATTATGTCATGTGGAGAGCTGACAAGAAAGGACAATTCACTGTGCTTTCGGAAAGATGGGAAAAATGTGTACATACCAATTGAAAATACGAAAGAAATATACTGTCTGAATGAGGTAAGCGTCAATACAAAGCTGTTGGATTTTCTGTCATCCAATCATGTAATAATGCATTTCTTCAATTATTATGGCTCATACAGTGGTACATATTATCCAAGAGACCAGTACTGCAGCGGTAAATTACTGATAAAACAGGTGAAGGCGTTTGAAAATCAGAGAACGGACATTGCGAAAGCCATTGTACATGGAATTGGTGATAATATTTATGAAATCCTCTACCATTATTACAAGCATGATAAAAAAGAGGTTAAACCGACGGCCGACTGGATTCGGAAAGAATTTCACAAGTGTGTGGATTCCGCGCAGACAATAGCAGAAGTAATGTCGGTTGAGGGTGAAGCCTGGGCAAGGTTTTATTCTAATTTTAAATACTTTCTCCCCGAAGATTTTGTAATGAACAAAAGAGTGAAGCGCCCGCCCGATAACCCGATTAATGCGCTGATTTCTTTTGGAAATACACTTCTTTATACGAAAACCGTTTCTACTATTTACAGAACGCATCTGGATCAGCGAATCAGCTTTTTGCATGAACCATCTGAGGGACGCTTTTCGCTGAGTCTGGATATGTGTGAGGTTTTTAAGCCTGTGATTGTTTACCGGACTATTTTTGATTTGGTGAATAACAAAAGACTACAGGTGGAGAAGCACTTTGAAAAGAAAGTAAATTACTGCATCCTGAATGAGGATGGGCGTAAAATATTTATTGAGGCATTTGAACAAAGACTTGAGACGGTTTTTTACCATGAACGTCTGAAACGTAAAATTACATACAGAACGGCAATGAAACTGGATTGTTACAAGCTTATAAAGTTTATTTTGGAAGGAAAGGAATTTGTCCCATTTTCAATTAAGACAAATATGTAGGAATAAATGGAGAGGAACAAGAAAAAAATAAATTACAATTATGCGTTTGTTTTTTATGATGTCAACGAAAAAAGAGTCCAGAAAGTCTTTAAGGTATGTAAAAAATATCTTTCCCATTTTCAGTTCTCGGTATTCCGTGGCGACACGACACCATCAAAGCTGATTGCGCTGGAGAATGACTTGAAAAAAGTAATCAATGCGGATGAAGATTTCGTATGTATCATTAAACTGATGAACGACAACGTGTTTGGCGAATCCCTATTAGGGAAGCGTGACAAATCAACAGGCGAGGACTTAATCATCTGATTTTACCAGGCGAATCATCAACAGTTATTACGAAAATCATTGTAAATATGCGAAGAAATGGCATTTTCCTGCACAAAAAAGGATACATGCAAATCACCTGGTAAAAAAACGGTAAAAAAGGGACATTTCCTGATGTTTATGGTATAATGGGAAAAGCGAAAGTGCCAGATGGCCTTGGATTAATAGAAACATGAGATGTATTGAAACCTTAAAAACTCCCTCCGATGTCTGCACTGCATATTGATTAATAGAAACATGAGATGTATTGAAACGGCTGCCTGAAAAATACTGCTCCCCATCCTGCGTGGATTAATAGAAACATGAGATGTATTGAAACTCAATCGCCTTTTTATTCACGCCCACCTCGATAATTGATTAATAGAAACATGAGATGTATTGAAACCCGGATTCCAATGTGGAAAACATGCCCACAAGCAGATTAATAGAAACATGAGATGTATTGAAACTAGGGAATATGCGGGAACTCCTTTGATTTCCAAGAAGATTAATAGAAACATGAGATGTATTGAAACGTCAAAATAGCATGGGCAAACCTGGATGAGGCTGAGATTAATAGAAACATGAGATGTATTGAAACCATAATATACCGGGTATCTAAGCTGATTCGGCATGATTAATAGAAACATGAGATGTATTGAAACTCACATAGACAATCTTGTCTGCCGGAACCTTTTCCGATTAATAGAAACATGAGATGTATTGAAACCGGTTGACAAAATCTGCAAACACGCTGATTCTGAGATTAATAGAAACATGAGATGTATTGAAACAAATAAAACTTCTTACCGCCCGGCTTCGTTATGGATTAATAGAAACATGAGATGTATTGAAACTTTTTTAATTTTATTTTTGCACCTTTGTTATGTCCTGATTAATAGAAACATGAGATGTATTGAAACTTTACATATTTTGCGGATTCCAAGAACGTGAGTAAGATTAATAGAAACATGAGATGTATTGAAACGCAATATTTTTGAAAAATGAATTGTCCGGTAACCGGGATTAATAGAAACATGAGATGTATTGAAACTTAATTGCACTACCATGTGTATAACACCCCCAAACGATTAATAGAAACATGAGATGTATTGAAACGATACAAATTCAGTTGTGTTAACCCGCGACTTTATGATTAATAGAAACATGAGATGTATTGAAACAGAAAATAAACGATGCCCTGCTGGTAGCAAAGCGGTGATTAATAGAAACATGAGATGTATTGAAACAAATTAGCGTATTGAGGGGATGGGACGGCGTCTAGATTAATAGAAACATGAGATGTATTGAAACTGTGAACCAACTGTTTTTTGCGTTGTTGTTTCATGATTAATAGAAACATGAGATGTATTGAAACTATTTTCTGTTTTAGGGTCTTTCCAATCTTTACCGATTAATAGAAACATGAGATGTATTGAAACATTTCCGCGTATGTGCTCTTTATCTCAGTATGGTGATTAATAGAAACATGAGATGTATTGAAACAACAAAAAGTCTTCGCAAATGTCGTCGACTTTTTGATTAATAGAAACATGAGATGTATTGAAACCGTATGCGTACAGCCTTTACGGCGTTGCTTATAGGATTAATAGAAACATGAGATGTATTGAAACAATACAAGAGAAAGAATATTTGAACTTGAAAATGAGATTAATAGAAACATGAGATGTATTGAAACTCCAGTCCGGTTATTTCCCCGGTGTCCGCGTTGCGTGATTAATAGAAACATGAGATGTATTGAAACGCCTGCAAATGATATAAAGTCTCCGTCTGTGATGCGATTAATAGAAACATGAGATGTATTGAAACATACGACAACCGCAAAAAACACTGGCGTTTTTAGCGATTAATAGAAACATGAGATGTATTGAAACGGCAAGGGCAAACAGCATGAGCTACCAGACAGTCCTGATTAATAGAAACATGAGATGTATTGAAACTGCTTACAAATGTTGATACATATCCCGCGCCGGACGATTAATAGAAACATGAGATGTATTGAAACTCGCCGATTAGGTTAAACATCCCATTTATTGGCACTGATTAATAGAAACATGAGATGTATTGAAACACTTAAATCAAATGGAGATTCATCTTTTATTATGATTAATAGAAACATGAGATGTATTGAAACAGCAGAATGGCTTCCCAAAACCGGAATGATTTTTTCGATTAATAGAAACATGAGATGTATTGAAACTTTGGGAACACCTTTTTTATTACATGTAGCATTGGTGATTAATAGAAACATGAGATGTATTGAAACGCGAATTAAGAAAAGAAAGATTCGAAAACAGGATGATTAATAGAAACATGAGATGTATTGAAACGTAAAATACGGACACAATCTGGATATTGTATTACGATTAATAGAAACATGAGATGTATTGAAACTGACAAGCCTAACATAAAAAAGAAAGTCCGTCAAAGATTAATAGAAACATGAGATGTATTGAAACTACGTTCCCTTGCCTATTAACTTGCTCATGTATTGATTAATAGAAACATGAGATGTATTGAAACATGACTGAGGAAGCAATAAAGCAGGCAATGCTCCATGATTAATAGAAACATGAGATGTATTGAAACTAGAGCTGCGGTCGGTCGTTTGCTTTTTTCTTTTGATTAATAGAAACATGAGATGTATTGAAACGCTCTTCCCAACCTGTCATATTCCGGTATAATAATGATTAATAGAAACATGAGATGTATTGAAACTAAGCCTTCTGTGTTTTATCTCCATACATTTCTTCGATTAATAGAAACATGAGATGTATTGAAACAGTATAAATCCCCTGTTCCCACCTCCAAAATCCGATTAATAGAAACATGAGATGTATTGAAACTGGAATTTGATTTTTGTGGTGAAAATAAAGGGTTTGATTAATAGAAACATGAGATGTATTGAAACTGTACCATATGGATTTGATGCACCGAACATAAAATCGATTAATAGAAACATGAGATGTATTGAAACCTTTAAAACAGTTTTTCAAACTGCTAAAGCTGATTGATTAATAGAAACATGAGATGTATTGAAACAATACAGTAGCTCACATATTCCGGCATTGGGACAAGATTAATAGAAACATGAGATGTATTGAAACGGTCTTTTGCTCCTTGTTATAACATGGTGAAACAGATTAATAGAAACATGAGATGTATTGAAACGTGGCACCCTGTCCTTTGTTGCCATATAATCCCTAAGATTAATAGAAACATGAGATGTATTGAAACTAATATCCGTTCCTTTCCTTTACCCTGTCCAATTTGATTAATAGAAACATGAGATGTATTGAAACAGGGTAATGGGGATTTCATAGTAAGGCGTTTCCGGATTAATAGAAACATGAGATGTATTGAAACTAATCTTGATACTGGTAATCGGTGGAATAGCCATGATTAATAGAAACATGAGATGTATTGAAACCGTTCCTTCTGTGATGTGGCGTAATCATTAAAGGGATTAATAGAAACATGAGATGTATTGAAACTAGATAAGGTTTTTATATTGTAGCAACGACATTGATGATTAATAGAAACATGAGATGTATTGAAACTCAAATTTAATAATGTTTTGAAGAAATTGGAATTCGATTAATAGAAACATGAGATGTATTGAAACTTTTTTACTGCCCTGTATGCATCCCGCTGTTCAACGATTAATAGAAACATGAGATGTATTGAAACATTCCCAATCGTCAGGCTCCATTAATAATGGATTGATTAATAGAAACATGAGATGTATTGAAACCGTGAAACATGGCTAGCTATCGAGAAAGGAAAATGATTAATAGAAACATGAGATGTATTGAAACCTTTTTATAAACAACATCCCCGCGTGTAACAGGGATTAATAGAAACATGAGATGTATTGAAACGTTGTGAACTATCCAGATATCTACCTTCTTTTAATTGATTAATAGAAACATGAGATGTATTGAAACTTGCCCATTGTACCTAATTTTACGTTGTAAATTGGGATTAATAGAAACATGAGATGTATTGAAACGATTTTTATCTAAATACTCGTTGACGGATGCGTAGATTAATAGAAACATGAGATGTATTGAAACCGTGAAACATTTTTCGTATTTAAAGTGTTAATCTGATTAATAGAAACATGAGATGTATTGAAACATGAGTTATCTTTGTCCAGCCAATATTGTTCCAGGGATTAATAGAAACATGAGATGTATTGAAACGTATTAAAATACTGTGCAGAATTTTCATCCGGCGTGGGATTAATAGAAACATGAGATGTATTGAAACTGGTCTTGACGGAACTGTCAAGGGCTTTCAGGTGCGATTAATAGAAACATGAGATGTATTGAAACTGACAAGCCTAACATAAAAAAGAAAGTCCGTCAAAGATTAATAGAAACATGAGATGTATTGAAACTAACGGAGGAAAAGGCCGCCCCCTATGCGGTCGGCGGATTAATAGAAACATGAGATGTATTGAAACTCAAAATAATCCGGAAGTACTTTTAATTCATGTATGATTAATAGAAACATGAGATGTATTGAAACCGTTCCTTCCCTTCGGTATCGCCCTGTAGATTACGATTAATAGAAACATGAGATGTATTGAAACGAACGAACCTTGTAAAAACACATCTTGTAACCGCGATTAATAGAAACATGAGATGTATTGAAACGAAGTTTCGCAACCTTTGACGGAACTACAACAGGAGATTAATAGAAACATGAGATGTATTGAAACTGATAACGCATTTCTGCCCCTCTACATGCGCCATGATTAATAGAAACATGAGATGTATTGAAACAATTGAAATAAAAGCATACGCTTTTATAATAAAATGATTAATAGAAACATGAGATGTATTGAAACCAATCGGGACGCGACAAGGTAAATCCGTCTGTCAGGATTAATAGAAACATGAGATGTATTGAAACTGGTTTACTTCAAATGCGTTTGGATTGCCCGCAATGATTAATAGAAACATGAGATGTATTGAAACAAGTATTATATTCGGTAAGTATATCAACTGCCTGAGATTAATAGAAACATGAGATGTATTGAAACTGTTCATGCAGAAGATTCTAAATGGGAAACAGTTCCGATTAATAGAAACATGAGATGTATTGAAACGACATGAGACAAAGGAACAGCTTCATGAACGTGTGATTAATAGAAACATGAGATGTATTGAAACATGCACCACGTGCTACTGTTAATATGGATCACTTGAAGATTAATAGAAACATGAGATGTATTGAAACCAACACGCTGTAAGCCTTCTGCCTCTTTCGCCATCGATTAATAGAAACATGAGATGTATTGAAACTCGCCACCGCTGAAGGGACAGCTGCTCGAGATTGAGATTAATAGAAACATGAGATGTATTGAAACGCTGGAAAGAAAAAGACAAAACCGACGGGGCATTGAGATTAATAGAAACATGAGATGTATTGAAACGGCTATCCCGAGCATCTGTTTGTACTCGTTTGTACTCGATTAATAGAAACATGAGATGTATTGAAACCTTATGGGGCATTCCTTTGACTGACTTTCTTTTTGATTAATAGAAACATGAGATGTATTGAAACCCTACATCCCCGGCAGTTATCCTGCTTTCCCTGACAGACTAATAGAAACATGAGATGTATTGAAACACGTATCTCTGGCAAGGACAAAAAATACCATTTACAGATTAATAGAAACATGAGATGTATTGAAACGATTCTCCGTCTATTGCAATCTTTGCGCCAATCTGATTAATATAAACATGAGATGTATTGAAACACCTGTTTTACATTGACATATTCCCCTCTGCCATTGATTAATATAAACATGAGATGTATTGAAACTACGGGCGATATAGGATTCCATGAATCCATTTATGATTAATAGAAACATGAGATGTATTGAAACCATATATCTGCCACGGTCGGCGCAAGAACTTCTATGATTAATAGAAACATGAGATGTATTGAAACAATGGGGAATGTTTTATATATTTCCAACCGATTTGATTAATAGAAACATGAGATGTATTGAAACTTTGGAGAAAATCCGCCTAAATCTTCGGAAATCAATGATTAATAGAAACATGAGATGTATTGAAACTTGCTGACTTTTTGAAAGGGTCTGTGTGCTCTTCGATTAATAGAAACATGAGATGTATTGAAACAATTGTACCATGATACCCCTGTTACTGCGTTTCTGATTAATAGAAACATGAGATGTATTGAAACTCCCATAACTCCCTGGGTTTGTTCCTCAAATACAGATTAATAGAAACATGAGATGTATTGAAACTAGTATCCATTCCTTTCCTTTACCCTGTCCAATAAGATTAATAGAAACATGAGATGTATTGAAACATAATTGAACTAGAGCCCCTTTACATGGGTTCATTTGATTAATAGAAACATGAGATGTATTGAAACATGAACGCTGCCATTGCTTGCGGGCTTGTGAATGCGATTAATAGAAACATGAGATGTATTGAAACTGGCGATTGGAAAACCAACATTACTTATTGTCTGTAGATTAATAGAAACATGAGATGTATTGAAACTGTAGTACGACTACACTTCAATAGGACTCGACAAGATTAATAGAAACATGAGATGTATTGAAACCACCATAAGTTGATTTCCCATAACATTGACCGGAATGATTAATAGAAACATGAGATGTATTGAAACTCAACAAGCGTCGCGGTGGAGAATCCCCATGTCCAGGATTAATAGAAACATGAGATGTATTGAAACTGCCAAAGGATGCCTTTACCTCGTCAACGAGCTTGATTAATAGAAACATGAGATGTATTGAAACACACGGTCGAGGAATTTGAGAACAGGAAGGAATAGGATTAATAGAAACATGAGATGTATTGAAACCCTATTACACCAATGCCGTGGATTACCACCAGAAGCAGATTAATAGAAACATGAGATGTATTGAAACATATTAAAGAGTAAAAAAATCCAAAACTAGTATAATATTTTTTTAATAACTCGACTATATTTAAGACCTGTGCTATA
>ERZ778517.304-NODE-304-length-56400-cov-8.223658_pt1 | contig 56400 bp, 47 predicted proteins | sample MGYA00510341_ERZ778517 | MGnify/ENA primary metagenome ERZ778517 (study PRJEB29527, sample SAMN07138964) | mouse gut metagenome | material: feces | host: mouse | place: China:Nanjing | collected 2016-01-25 ...
CCAGAAGTATTTTGACAGCGGAATTATGGCAGGTTCTGTAAAAGGTTAGTGTGAATATAAAAATTGATAAAAGAAAAGGAGAGCAGTTATGAAAAATAAGTTGGCAAAACGAATAATAGTTCTTGCACTGGCGGCAAGTATGCTCGCTTCCCTGGCGGCATGCGGCGGAAACAAGTCTGATAATACACTGGGCGGCGGGGAAATACAGGAAGTGGATGTGGCGGATCTGCAGTTCCCGCTGGCTGAGAAAGCGACCCTGACCGGAATGACCCAGTATCCGGCAAATACGGAATCGGATCCGAACAAACGCACCATCTTTAAGCGCCTGCAGGAAAAGACCAATGTGGAGATTGAGTGGAAGGCGATTCAGGGGGATCAGTGGGGTGAGAAAATCACGCTGGCAATGGCGGATACGAACACATTGACCGATTTCATTTTCTCGGCAGGTTTTGGCGATAATGATCTGCTGCGGTACGCTGACCAGGGCGTCATTATTCCGTTGGAGGATTATATTGACGCTTACATGCCAAACCTGAAAGCTGTATTCGACAAGTACCCTGAATACAGGAAAATGAGTACGGATGCGAACGGCCACATCTGGGCGCTTCCGTGGATTGAGCAGCTCGGATCAGAGAAGACGGCAATCCAGACTGTAGGCGATATGAGTTTTATCAATAAAAAATGGCTTGATTTTCTTGGACTGGATATTCCAACAACTGTTGACGAGTTTGAGCAGGTTTTGATTGCATTCCGGGACCATGCCTCTGAGCTGCAGGCAGAATTTCATATTGACGGAAGTATTATTCCAATGTCTTGCATTGTAAATGACGGAAACCAGGATCCCGCTATCTTGATCAACGGATTTGGTGAAGGCTATGGGGACTGTGATCAGGGCAGGCATATTGCGGTTACGGACGACAAAAAGGTGATCTGTACAGCCACACAGCCAGGATTTAAGGATGGTATCGCATGGCTGCATAAGCTTTACGAGGAAGGCCTGATCGATCCGGAAGCATTTACGCAGGAGTGGTCTACCTACGTGTCAAAGGGTAAGTCAGGACGTTACGGCGTATGCTTCAGCTGGGATAATGCCAACATTATTGATGATTTCAACGGATGGGTGCCGCTTCCGGCGCTGACTGCCGATGTCAGAAACATTACGCCTGAGAATGGTTCCTTTACCAGTGGCTATGACCGTGGTCGCTGTGTTGTGACGGCTGTCGCAAAGAATCCCGCGCTTGTATGTGCATGGCTCGACCAGATGTACGATCCGTTCCAGTCTCCGCAGAATAACTGGGGTACGTATGGTGAGGATGATGACTTTGATATCTTCGAGCTTGGAAAGAATGAAAACGGGGATGATATGCTGCAGCATGCGCCGCTTGGGGACGCTTCTCCTGTAGAAGTAAGGGAGGCTGAGAGTGTAAACGGGCCGTTGGCAATCCTGGATGAATACTACGGTGTGTATGTCACATGTCCGGATGACGCGCAGTACCGTCTGGACTGGATCAAGGATTACTTCACGCCGGACATGAACACTAAGTATGTCTATCCGAATGTGTTTATGAGCCAGGAGGATACAGAGGAGCTTTCAAACCTGCAGACTGATATCACAAAGACGATCAATGCAAAGCGGTCTGACTGGATCATGAACGGTTTTACGGATGCGGACTGGGACGAGTATCTCAAGAGCCTTGACGCATACGGTCTCGAGGATATGCTTGCGATCTTCCAGAAGTATCTTGACGCTTACTATGAATAACATTGAATAAGCGCTGAGGATAAAAAGAGCTGGCTGAACAGCCAGCTCTTTTTAGAAAATAAAATATGAATATGAAAGGTAAGGAATAATTTCTAAACAGGTGATTCGTTATGAACAGTCAGACATTGCGCGAAGCGCGCAAGTACGAGGAAGCTTCAGAAAAAATGATACCTGCCGACTACAGACCGTCATTTCATTTGTCTGTGCGTACCGGGTGGATGAATGATCCGAATGGATTTTCTTATTACAAAGGAAAGTACCACATGTTTTATCAGTATTATCCCTATGATTCCAACTGGAATTCCATGCACTGGGGGCATGCGGTAAGCGAGGATCTGCTGCATTGGGAATATCTGCCGGCGGCGCTTGCGCCGGACGAATCGTATGACAGGGACGGTTGCTTTTCGGGAAACGCTATGACGCTGCCTGACGGCAGACAGCTTTTGATGTATACCGGTGTTGTACAGGAACGGCAGAAAAACGAGGCGGTTGTCGACTGGCAGAATCAGTGTATCGCAGTGGGCGATGGCGTGGATTACGAGAAATATGAGAACAATCCCGTGATCGATGCAGGGGATCTGCCGGAGGGATTCAGCAGACAGGATTTCCGCGATCCGAAACTGTGGCAGAAATCCGACGGAACGTACCGGTGCATTGTTGGAAACAGGCCTGCTGACGGAAGCGGTCAGATCCTGCTGTTTTCCAGCCCGGACTGTTTTGAGTGGAAATATGAGAAAGTATTTGCGGCGAACAACAATCGTTTCGGATTGATGTGGGAATGCCCAGATTTCTTTCTGCTCGACGGCAGTGCGGTACTGCTTGTCAGTCCGCAGGATATGCTTCCAGTCGGCTTCGAGTATCACAACGGAAACGGGACGCTCTGTCTGATCGGAGATTACGACGAAAAGACAGACACCTTCACGGAGCGGTATGACCAGTCGGTCGACTACGGTATTGATTTCTATGCGCCCCAGACGGTGCTGACGCCGGATGGGCGCCGCATTATGATCGGTTGGATGCAGAACTGGGATACCTGTAATTTTCGGTCACAGCATGTGTCATGGTACGGGCAGATGAGTCTCCCACGGGAGCTGCATGTCAGACACGGAAGGCTGTACCAGACTCCGATACGGGAACTGGATCAGATGCGGCGCAGCAGGGTGGATTACCGGAATGTGCTGGTGGGGGACAAGATCAGCGACAAGATTACGCTCAATGGCATCAGAGGGCGGAAAGCCGATATGGAGTTGACCATCAGGCCCGAGGAAGGGAAGGAAATCTATCATGAGTTTGCCCTGAATTTTGCTGAGGACGACAAGTGCCACACCACGCTGAGCTTCCATACCAGAAATGCCATCTTAAAGATCGACAGAAAGTTCTCCGGTTCGAGGAGGGCGATCATACACCAGCGCAGAAGTCTTGTCAACAGTGAGAACGGTGTGCTGAAGCTTCGAGTGATCCTGGACCGTTTCAGCGCGGAGATCTTTGTCAATGACGGGGAACAGGTGATGACGGCGACTGTCTATACAGAGCAGGAGGCAGACGGCATTTCTTTTATGGCAGACGGCGCTGTGCGGATGGATATTACCATGTATGAGCTGGCGGACAGAGCGGAGGCGTTTATGGGGTAATGAAAAAGTTTTATGGCATGATCTTCCTGTCTATGAGTTTGCTGTTTTGCAGCTGCGGGCAGTCCGGGGCGAAGGACAAGGATTTCTCAGAGCTGACAACGCCGGGGCAGCAGGAGGATGCGTATGAGTATCGCACGTATTTCCTGCCTGCCAAGGATGGCCCGATCCAGCCGTATGTCGGGGACACAATGCCGTATTACGAGGACGGGGTGTATTATATTTACTATCTTAAGGAGGGCGGGGACTCCTATAATCATTCCATATATCTGGCGACGACAAAGGATTTTGTGACCTATACGGAACAGGACGAGGCGGTGCTCGAAGCGTCCGACAGCGGGCAGGATAACTGGATCGGGACAGGGTCTGTTGTGAAGGCTGGCGACAGGTATTATTTCTTTTATACAGGTCATGCGGACTCTGCCGATATAGAATACAAGGAAAAGATCATGGTCGCCGAGAGCGATGATCTGACAGCTTTCCATAAGATCGCTGGCTGGGAGATCACGCCCCCTGATGAGCTTGGACAGAAGAATGATTTCAGGGATCCGCAGGCATATTACGATCCGGATACGGACACCATTTCCCTGACGATCACGGCGTCCAAGGATAATGTGGCAAGGATTTTAAAGTATACGGTCAGCGCCGATCTGCAGAAAACGAACTACGATGGCATCATTTTTACCAATACCGCTGGAGATTTCTGGAATCTGGAATGCAGCGATACGTTCAGACTGGGCGATAAATGGTATCTGACGTACTCGGCACAGGACGATACGCTCTGGTACGCTTCTGCCGATCAACAGTTTGGACCTTATTCCGAGGCAAAGCGCCTGGAGGGAAAACTGTTTTACGCGGCAAAGCATATCGAGGATGGCGAAAATGTGTATATGGCGGGATGGGCAAGAAGATCCGAATCGCCTGCGTCCACGCGGAGTGTTGCGGCATGGGCAGGAAATCTGGTCGTACAGAAGATCGTCCAGAAGGAAAACGGCGATCTGGCGCTGGCTCCGGCAGACTCGGTCATACAGCAGTTTCAGAACAGACGGAAGCTGTTGGCTGATGATGACCAGGTTCTGATCGAAGCGGGTCCGTCGCATCGGTATGTGGATCTATGCAGCTGTTATGAGAGATATATGATCAAAGGAGTATTTACGTATTCGGGAGAGGGTTCCTTTGGGTTATGTTTTGATTATAATGGAGAAGAGGACAAATACAAGCTGATATCTGTCAGTCCGAATGAGAATAAGCTCCAGTTTCTTTTTAATAAAGGAACTACGCCGATCGCGGAGACAGAGATTCATCTTGAGCCTGGAGAAAATTATTCATTCACTTATATACAGGAAGGCTCTGTGGGGATTTTTTATCTTGATGACATGGCAGCTTTGACAGTCCGATTGTACGGTGTGAGTGGAAAACCAGTCAGGCTGTTTGCCAATGACAATATTGTGACGTTCTCGGGATTGGAACAATATTCCAATTAAACCTGGCTTCCGCCATAAGATCCGGTTGTACTGCAGCGCGCAGCGTTGTATAATGAAAAGCAAAAAGCAGGAGGATCGGATCATGTACACAGAAAAGGAGCTGGTGCGGATCGTCAGACGCGAGAACAACAATAAGCGAAACTATCTGGTAGTCAACAGGCTGCAGGGAAAGCACATTCCGGTGAGACCCTGTGAGGCGCTCGCGATGTTCCGGGCTCTGGCGGACACCATAAGAGACAGATACGGGCGTGAGAAACTGCTGGTGATCGGCTTTGCGGAGACAGCGACGGCGATCGGCGCGGCGGTTGCGGCAGAGCTTGGCGCGGACTACATGCATACGACAAGGGAGATCGTGCCAGGAGCCGGATATCTGTATTTCTCGGAGGAGCACAGCCACGCGACGCAGCAGAAGCTGGTCAGGGAGGAGATCGACCGCGTGATCGGCACGACGGACAGGATCGTCTTTGTGGAGGACGAGGTCACGACGGGGAAAACGATATTGAATCTTATCGGGATCCTGAGAAAACAGTATTCAGAACAGATCCATTTCACGGTCGTTTCCATATTGAATGGAATGGACGAGGCGGCACTGGAGGCGTACCGCGGACTGAATATTGAGCTTTTCTGGCTTGTAAAGACAGACCACGCCGCTTACACGGAGATCGCGGAAGCTTACAGGGGCGACGGCAGCTATATCCGGTGCAGCGAGGAGGCTGCATTTCAAAGCGGGGAAGCGGTTCAATATCCGCGCCCAGAGGACACAGGCGGCGCCGGGGATCGCGCGGAACAGGCAAGCCCGGCAGGATCCATCCGGATAAAGGCGCACATGGACGCCCGCCGGATCGTCGGCGCCGCCGGGTATGCGGAGTACTGCGGATCGCTGTATCAGGAGATTGTCAGTCAGATGGATCTGGACAATGTACAACGTCTGCTCGTGCTTGGAACCGAGGAGTACATGTATCCGGCGCTGTATGCAGCCAGCCGGTTTGAAGCACAGGGAAAAGACGTCCGGTTCCATGCGACGACCAGAAGCCCGATCGCGGTGAGCACGGAGGATGAATATCCGTTTCATGTGAGGTACGAACTCAGAAGCCTGTATGACAGCGGGCGGACGACCTATATTTATGATCTGCAAAAATATGACATGGTTGTCATTTGCACAGATGCGGCGGGTGATATCGGGGAAGGCATCCGTTCGCTGAACCATGCATTGGAACTGTGCGGGAATGGACGGATCATTCTGGTATCGTGATGTTCCTTCATTTTATTCAGATCGATCAAAATCAAATACAGTAACAGCGTTAGAGCATATAGAATCTGAAAATCTATATGTTCTATTTTTTTGTCATAAGAGGTAACATGAAATAATTAACTAAAATTTGCTGATTTCCAGAAGGGATTTGTTTGTGTACAACAGCAGCTGTTTTGCTTCCTCGATCTTGGTGCGGTATATGAAGGAGGAAGCGCAATAAAAAAATAGGGATTCTGCTGATAGTGCTTGTCTGTATCAGTCTTGCGGCATTTGGCGTGACCAGATATGGACGAAAGTGGAAACTGGCGCTACGATGAGGACGAAGCGTTTCCCGTGGACGGGGAAAAAGATTGCAGCCCTGCTTGTGCAGCTTCGGGAGTTTGGTGTTTCCTTCATGACAGAAAAAGTGGAGGATTGGGGACAGTACGGACTGGATACGCCTGTCTGCACGATCCATATGGAAACGGAGGAAGACACGTATGAAATCCTGCTGGGCGATTACAGTGACATGAACTCGGAGCGTTATGTAGCTATTGGAGACGGAAATGCCTATCTCGTGAAAGATGATAGTGGTTGGTCTGGTCGAGGCAGTCAATGCAATCATATTGAAATGATTTATTCAATAAAGGAACAACGTAAAAGTGTGGAAACCTTTGCAAAATTAACGCAAAGCGACAGAAATCATATCGTCAATATGTCTTTGCACTTGTTTGGGCGTTTCGTCAAAATCATACTTTATCCACTGATAGATGATTCCGAAGTATCCATAAATAAAAAAGGACATAAGATATGAGGATTGCTTATCATATGTTTCCCCCGATGGTATCAGATCCTCAAGCGCGCGCATAATGACAGAAATAAGATTGCAGTGGTAAAGCATTGAAAACAGATGCCTGTTTTCATAAATAAATGCGGTCAGATCCGACACCTGTTCCTGTTTATCATTTTCGTGTTTGGAAGAATACAGCTCCCACTCGTATTTTATCTTAAAAAGGAGTATTTCTTCTTTGCCGTTTTTATTTTCAAAATATCTGTAAAAAGTAGTCCTGCCGATGCCGGCTTCTTTGCAGATCGAGTTTACACTGATTGTATCAAAGTCCTGGGTTTTCATGAGTTTGATCAGTGCATCTGCAAGACACAGTTTCATAAACGCTGTCTGATTCTTTTTCATGAAGGAACAAAATCCCCCTTTTTGTACCGCATAGAGCAGTGGCTATAATATTCTGCCTGTTTCACATTGACACTGAACGCGTCCTTCCATATAATGTGATTTACACGGAACAGATGCGCCAAATAGCGACGTATGTTTCATGATTATTGTAGTGAAAGCAGATGGCACTGTCAAGCAGAAGGAGACTTATTTTATGAAAATAATGAAAAGAGGCCTCAAAATAGTGGGATTTGTGATTTTAGGCATTGTTAGTGTAACCGTCCTTGCGGCAGGCTTCCTGCTGACGAAAAACTATATTGATTCTCAAAAGACCTGGCTGGAAAAGGATTATTACACAACGTTTCAATCGGATTCGGCTCTGGAAAAAAGGTATGCAGGGCGTGGGAGCTATGATGTATCAAACACGGTAATCAGATCGGATGATGACACGGTTAAAAATATCCGGATCTGGTATCCGGCAGAACTGGAGAACACGGCAGAAAGATATCCTCTCATCATCGTCACAAACGCCAGCAATATGGCAGCGTTAAACTACGAGCCCTACTTTGAAAGACTCGCGTCCTGGGGGGTTTGTTGTAATCGGTAATGATGACAGGCAGACTGGTACAGGAGCGTCCGCTTCCCAAACGCTGGACTATATATTAGGGCAAAATGATCATTCGGACAGCCTGTTCCATGACAGAATCGACGTAGAAAATATCGGTATTGCCGGTTATTCCCAGGGCGGGGCGGGTGCGCTCCGGGCTGTCACGGAATATGAAAATGGCAACCAGTATAAAGTATTGTTTACAGGCAGTGCCGCCCATGCCTATCTTTCGCAGATGTGGGGAGGATATGATGCTTCTAAAGTGTCGGTTCCGTGGTTTATGACGGCTGGAACAGGGACATCCGATGACGCAGGAGTGCCTGACCTGAGTCTGGAGTGGGGTGGTGTTGCCCCGCTTTCCTCTTTGATCGAAAACTACAATAACGCAGCCGATGACATATTTAAGGTCCGAGCAAGGGTTGTCGGAGCCGAACATGAGGAAATGCAGCGAAAGACGGATGGATATATGACTGCATGGATGCTGTATCAGTTACAGGGCGATGAAGAAGCTGGCAGGGTATTTATCGGCGGGAATGTGTAAATTCTGGAAAACGCAAATTGGCAGGATATTGAAAAAACAAGTAAAGAGAATTAGATCACAATGACCTGTAAAATTTTACACAGATTTTACAGAAACTATCTTTTAGATTTTACTTGGACCAGATATCATTTGACTATAAGAAAATTTTTGAGGGAGGATTATGGTCAGATGGATTTCTTCGGATTGCTGACAATGGTTGGCGGGCTGGCATTATTTTTATATGGAATGAAAACGATGGGAGACGCCCTGTCAAAAATGGCTGGCGGCAGGCTGGAACAGGTACTGGAGCGCATGACGGACAATCCTGTGAAGGCTGTCCTGCTGGGGGCGGGTGTGACGGCGGTGATCCAGTCCTCTTCCGCGACAACGGTTATGGTAGTGGGGTTTGTCAATTCCGGTATCATGAAGCTGTCACAGGCGGTCGGCGTGATCATGGGTGCAAATATCGGTACGACAGTTACCTCGTGGGTTCTGAGCCTTTCAATACGGCAAACGGCGCAGTCATTGCGGTGATACACAGCGTATTTAATATTGTCGCGACAGTCGTGCTGCTTCCCGCTTCCAGGCTGCTGGTAAAGCTCGCATATTTTACCATTCCGCAGTCAGGGGACGAGACACTGGAAATATCAGAAAGAGTGCTGGACGAAAGATTTCTGGAAAATCCTGCCTTTGCAGTAGCACAATGTAAAAATGCGGTGTGTGATATGGCGCAGCTTATCTTGAAGGCAATGAATTTATGTGTATCCGTGCAGGAAAAGTATGATGAAAATGCAGTGCAGGCAGTTATGGAAATTGAGCAGGAGGTAGATGCCAGGGAAGATGAGTTATCGTCCTATCTGGCAAAACTTTCCGCAAAGCCTCTTTCTGAGCAGGACAGCAAAACCATCAGTCAGTTTGGCAGGTGCATCACGGATTTTGAGAGGATATCCGATTATACGAAGGGCATCGCATTTGCACAGAAGAAGCTGCATAAGAGTAAAGAAAAATTTTCAAGGAAAGCGGCTGCCGAAGCAGGGCTGATCTATGAGGCAGCTCTCGAGATCGTGGAATGTACGGTTTCCGGCTTTATACACGGGGACGAGGAGATGGCGTTCCGCATTGATCCGCTTGCCGACGTGATCAGTCTGGTAAAAAAAGATATCAGGAAGAATCATGGCAAGCGGCTGGAAAAGGGGAAGTGTTCCGTGGAGCTTGGCATGGCGCTTACAGATATGGCCACCTCCCTGGAGCGCATTGCGAAGCATTGTTCCAACATAGCGGAGGAGCAGATGGCATCCGGGACAGACCGGCACGCATTACACCAGTATGCACGGGATGTCAAAGAGGGCAACGGGCTGTATAAGGAACTGCTTGAAGAATATACGGAAAAGTATTCGCTGAAAAAACTTGAGGAAACGTAATAGAATTGTGTATCCATTGTGAGATAACATATAAATATACATTGTAAAGAGCAGATAAAGACTTTATAATCAAAGAAATAAATTAGAATGAGTGGTCTCGGAAACACACCCCAAAAATGAAAAAACTTTAGCTGCAAAATTTTAATTGCATTAGGGAGAGGGAGAAAATGACTGGATCAAAGCTGTTCAAATGGAGCGGATGAAAAAAGGGCACAGTGAATAAACCTGTCTTGAAATGATTTTCTGACAGGATTGGATATGGACGTTTTTCTGCTATTGCTTTATATGCATGCCGGCAGTTTACTGCTGGGCCGCCTTATACCTGGCATCAAGATGTATGCATATACCAATGAGCATACCCCATAAGGAGAAATGATCCCTTCCGCGTATTTTTAAGTGCTGCAGGCAGTAATCATTGAGTACACGGTTGTTTACCCGTTCACAGGCAGTACGTTCACTGTATATATCTTTGTACTGCTGTGAATCCCTGGGAATACGGGTCTGGAAACGCAGGCTGCTGTTGTTCTTAATATAGACAGTGCGCTCATAGCGGCCGGGAGAACATTCCGTTTCATACGGACACTTCCCGATACGCCCGCATCTGAGGGGACAGCGGTACTTATGTGCATCTTTTATGGGATCGCTGCCCCGGGAACACATTTCATGCCCGGCCCTGCACAGGGGATGTCCTTCCTTATTAAAAGTAATGTCATCCGTGGCGCCGGCAGAAGACTTAGACCTGCCATTGATATCGATCAGGGCATTGATGCCCCAGTGTTCCAGCAGTTTATAAGTCGGAATGTTATCATGTGCAGAATCCAGACAGATATTTTTAGGAGACAGCCCGCAGCCGTTACGTCCAAAACTGTCTATAGCATAAAGAAAATTTTTGCTGTCGTGGCGTCTGGCATCGGTAAAGTTCATAAGGAGCGGAAGTTCAACCTTAAGTTTAGCGTTCCTGCAGCAGAGCATGTAAAGCGTATGGCCAAAAAACCATGTCTCATTATCACTGTCCCAGCCCCAGCCGGCATCAGGGTCGGAATAATGCCGTCAACAGGTGCTGCGAAACGGGCAGGAGCGGTCACAGGAAGACAGGTGCCTGCCATACGGTGAGGAATGGGAAGCTACGGCCGTGCCGTCACCGGAAACGGTGAGGTCTGCAGCATCAAAGAGTCCGGCCTGCAGGGAAGGGAGGACGGCAAGGATAGAAAAGATCTTCTGCAGTGCCTCCTGTGTGTTATCGGAAACGGGTTTCCCATCCATGATGTCATCCACGATATCCCTTGTGGTTGTTGAAGCTGTATCCTGCGGTTCAGAGAGCTTTCCGTCACTGCCGATAACTTTTTGAGGTTTTTTCCCATTCCTGCCGGCAGGGAGGAGTGACGAACGGGAATAAACGAGCCTGTCTCCCTGCCAGAAACGGTTCATAAAGTCATAATAAGAACCAAGCGGGGGAAGTTCGTCAGTGGAGGAACAGCCGGTAAGGACGGTGAGGGAAATGGATGCGGGAAGGACTTCCCTGACCCAGGAAGTAAGGCTTGTGCCGGCTTTGGTTTTATTAAAGAGCAGGACAAAAAGTACCAGTGAGCGTAATATCTGTGCCTGGTGCTGTGCGGGTCTGCCGCCATCAGGATAATAAGTGGGAATAAGCTCAAGAAGCGGATCAAGGTCAAGGTTTTTTTCAAAAAAGTTGAGAAAAGTCGAGAGATTTTATTGAAGATAAAGAAATATGAAGATGAAAAATGTTACAAAATAACAATAAAAATAGAGGTGAAACTAAAATTTTGGAAATTGCGGATACCTTGTAAAATAAGGGATTCGAGTTTCCGAGAGTACACAATACCTATGACAGGTGTTTTCACAAGTATGGCAAATAGTGATAACGGCAGTGGTGGCACGATCGCACTTCTGTTTTGGTGCGCTTATTTCATTCCAATAGGTATATTGTCGTATAGGCATTTTGGAAAAGAAAAACGATAAATTCCCATTTACAGAACTATTAAGCCGTGGCAGACTGAGTGATGCGTGATTTAAAAATTTCAGGGAAAGGAAGCTGAAGCTATGCCACTAATCTATATTTTGGAAGATGATAAAAATATTCAGGAGATAGAATATTATGCCATCAAGGGAAACGGATATGATGTGCGCGCGTTTGATGACGCGGGGGCTTTCGACAGGGGCATGCAGGAAATGAAGCCGGATTTGCTGCTGCTTGATGTCATGCTACCGGGGGAGGACGGACTGTCCGTACTCAGGAGGCTCCGCGCGGATAATGACACGAAGGAACTGCCCGTCATACTTGTGACAGCGAAAGATTCGGAGATCGATACCGTCAAGGGACTTGACCTGGGGGCTGACGACTACATCACAAAACCGTTTGGCGTGATGGAGCTGATATCACGGATCAGGGCGATCATGCGGCGCGTCAGGCCGGCGAGTGATGACGTGGTTTTAAAATATAAAAATATATATCTGGACCAGGACAGACGGGGATGCCTTGTGGATGGGGAAAACGTGGAACTGACATTCAAGGAGTATGAGCTGCTTTGGCTGTTTCTTTCCAATCCGGGGATTGTGCTGACAAGGGAAACCATTATGGAAACGGTATGGGGAACGGATTTTGCGGGGGAAAGCAGGACCATTGACATGCATATCAGGACACTCCGCAAAAAGCTGGGTGAAGCGGGCAGCCTGGTCATTACCGTGAGGAATGTGGGGTATAAGATGGAATGAGGCAGAAAATAAACGGACAGTTCACCGTCATCGCGCTTTTTTCCGTTGTGATCACCACGGTCGTCATGACCGCGGTGTTCTATGCGCAGTTAAAAAAACAGGTTTTTTCTGACCTGGCGGTTGTGGCAGATTTACTGACGGATGGAGGCTCCTGTGAGCGAAAGATAGACAATTTAAGAATTACACTGATCGATGCGGGCGGCAGGGTTCTGTCTGATTCCACGGTGGACGGACAGTCGCTTGCCAACCATCTGGGCAGGCCGGAAATCGCGGAGGCGGTCTCTTCCGGGACCGGCATGGGGATCAGAAGGTCGGATACCCTGTCGGAGAGCGTATTTTATTATGCAAAAAAACTGGATAACGGGCAGATACTCAGAGTAGGAAGGGAGGCACACAGCGTTGTGGCCGTCCTTTTGTCCGCCCTGCCAATGGTGCTGACGACGGCACTGCTCCTTGCGGCCGTCTGCCTGATGGTGTCGCATTACCTTACCTCTGCCATTGTGAAGCCGATCGATGAGATGGCAGGGAATATGGAGCACATTGATGAGGGGAAAAGTTATCCGGAGCTGATCCCTTTTACAAGAAAAATCCGCTTACAGCATGAGGAAATCCTGTCTGCCGCCAATATCAGGCAGGAATTTACCGCCAACGTAAGCCATGAACTGAAAACACCCCTTGCGGCGATATCCGGCTACGCAGAGCTGATGGAGGCAGGGCTTGTAGACGAAAAGGAGATGAAGCGCTTTGCGGGGGAGATCCGCAAAAGCGCGGCGCGGCTGCTTACCCTGATCAATGACATTCTGAAGCTCTCGCAGTTGGATGCGGGAAATGCAAAGGATATCCTTGACGTGGTAAATCTGGCGGAGATTGCAAAGGAAAGCGTGGAAATGCTCTCCTATGGGGCATCGAAAAATGGTATTGATGTCATGTATGAGGGGGAGGACAGGGCAGATGTCCATATCGGAAAGGAACTCGCGCAGGAGCTTGCCTACAACCTGATCGAGAACGCCATCCGGTATAACAGACCGGACGGCAGGGTGACCGTAAAAGTGCAGAAAGACGGGCAGCAGGTTATCTTTTCGGTGGAGGATACCGGCATTGGCATTCCGCCGGAGCATCAGGAGCGGATTTTTGAACGCTTTTACCGGGTGGATAAGAGCCGGTCGAAGGAGCTTGGAGGCACGGGGCTTGGGCTTGCGATCGTAAAGCATATCTGTAACCTGACAGATGCGGATGTGAACCTGACGAGCCGGCCGGGGACCGGAACGAATATATCTGTTGTCTGGGGCAGGGGCAGTGCCGGGATGGTGAAGGAACTGTAAACAGTTCCCATGTGAAAGATTTGGAGGTTAGAGATATGGAGATGGTATTACAGATATTTTTATTGGTCATAGGGTTTGCGATGCTCATCAAGGGCGCGGATTTCTTTGTGGACGGTTCGTCAGGAATTGCTTCGAGGTTTGGGATTCCGCAGCTTGTAGTCGGCCTGACCATTGTCGCGATGGGAACAAGCGCCCCCGAGGCCGCGGTAAGCATCTCGGCGGCGCTTAAGGGGAATGCGGGCATTACCATCGGAAACGTGGCGGGAAGCAATATTCTGAATATCCTTGTCATCTTAGGCCTCACGGCATTTTTGACAAAAAAGGTGGTTCCTGTCGCATCATCGACTATAAAATATGAAATGCCCTTTATGATCGTGATCATGTTAATCCTTCTCTGGATGGGATATGCGGGAAATGAGATCTCAAGACTGGAAGGAGCCGGATTGTGGGTGGTTTTCCTGCTGTATCTTTTGTATCTCTTCAAGATGGCAAAAAAGGGCGGCGACAAGGATTCGGAGGACGATGCGGGAGAAGCGGCAGAAAGAAGTATGGCAATGCTGCTTTTGTTCACGGTTGCCGGCCTTGCGCTCATTGTGATCGGCAGCAGCGTCACTGTGGATGCGGCGACGGCACTCGCAAGGATCATCGGGCTGAGTGAGCGGTTTATCGGGCTTACGATCGTGGCGCTGGGAACATCCCTGCCGGAATTGTTTACATCTGTTTCAGCGGCGAGAAAAGGCAGTGCGGATATTGCGATCGGAAATATAGTGGGAAGCAATATCTTCAATATCCTTTTTGTGGTAGGGACATCCGCGCTGATCACACCAGTCGTTTTTGAGAGTAAATTTATCGTGGATTTCATGGTGGCTGCGGCTGCGGGCGTGCTGCTGTGGGTTTTCTCTTTCAGCGGGAAGAGCCTGAACCGTGCGGAGGGCGGCGTGCTGCTGCTTGGATATCTGGGATATTTTATCTATTTACTGTAAATCATGATCTTTAAAAAGGGAAAGGCGGAGACGTCCCCGGAGGTTGTACATGAGCGTATGAGCGGTGTGCGTGTTGAAACCATTGAAAATCCCCTGATGCGGGAATGAACGGATCATCCTGGTATCGTGATGTGTTCCTTCATTTTATATAGATATCCGCCTGCGAGGACCACAGACGGCGGTATTCCCTGCAGTGCTCCTGCAGCTCCCCGTGTGTTCCAAAGCCGCACAATCTGCCGGCTTTGAATACCATGATCCTGTCCGCCAGCCTTGCGGCGCTCATCCTGTGAGTGACGATGACTGCGGTTTTTCCGTCCGTGATCGTCTGGAAAAGGTCATACAGTCTCTTTTCCTCGTTGGGATCGATCGCGGCGGTCGGTTCGTCTAACAGATAGATATCGCCATCCCTGTACTTTGCCCGCGCTATGGCGATCCGCTGCCATTGCCCGCCGGACAGGTCGGTTCCGCCGAATTCTCTGGACAGGATCTCGGAACCGGGAAGCTCCTGCAGGCACTCGAGTCCCTGCAGATCTTTCACTGCCGCCAGGCTTTGTGGATCGGCAGTTTCTGCCAGCTGTATGTTTTCGTCTACCGTCATCGCATATCTGCCATAATTCTGGAAGACTGCTGTAAATTTGGGGTACAGAGACGATATATTACAGCTTTTGATGTCCTTCTGACCGATCCGGATACAGCCGTCATGACAGGTATAGATCCCGCAGAGCAGTTTCATGACTGTTGATTTCCCGGAGCCATTTTCGCCCACGATCGCGATGTGCTCACCTTTCCGGATATGAAAGGATACATTTTCCAGTGCGTTGTGCGATGCATTTGGATATCGGAAGCTTACCTGCTCAAAATCGATTGACGGGATCTGTGTCAATTCCGGCGCTTTGGATTGCTGATCGGAATCAGGAGCGCTGGAGTCTATATCCTCTATGATCTTAAAATAATTTCGTATTTTTTCCAGCTCCTCCGACACGCCTTCGGCAATGATGGACAGGATGTTCTCCGTCATCTCGAACAGTTCGTCCAGTGAAGTGGCTAATGCGGCAAAAACGCCTACGGAGATTATCTGGCGGTATGTGCACCAGACAAGCACGCCAAAGATTGCGATGTGCCCGAGATCGATGATGGCTTTCTCGATGTTTTCCAGGCTGTTTTTCTTTTGCTGGTATCTGTATTCATGGCCGGACTTGTCCTCAATGCATTGGTGTGCCTTTCCGACTAACAGCTGCTCATACCCGATCACTTTCGTCTCGATCACGCTTCTGATGCCAAAAGCGGACCTGTCATAAATGTCAATCTTTCTCTGGAGGTTTGCGGCCTGTTCCTCCTGTGCGGAAAATTCTCTTTCCTGCAGTCTCAACACGATGGCGGAGGGAAACAGCAGCAGGATAAACACAAGAGGCAGACAGGGATGCGCCCTGTACAGATAGAGCAGGATCACTGTCATCTCTGGCAGATACAGCAGCAGGATCAGCATCCATGTGTCGATGAATTTCCGGATGCTTTTGGTGCCCCTGTAGGCTTTGTTCACTTTTTCCAGGAAATCTGTCTTCTCGAACTCGATTCCCTTAGCGGTATATACTTTGCGGTTTACGTTGCGGTTCATGCCATAGCCGGCGATCAGGTTGTACGTTTCGTACAGATAATTGACCGCGAAGTCAATGATATGGCACAGTATCCTGGCGCCTGCAAAAGCCAGAAGAAACCATAGGATCCCGGTGAGGTTTCCTGTCTGTGCGACAGCTGGGATCTGGTCAAAGAGCAGCTGCAGGGTCACGATGGGAAGCACTCTGGACAAGCCCTGCAGCAGTGTAAAGCCATAACTTAACAGGAACATGGTCCTGGATGCGGCAAATAATTCCTTGAACGCTTTTGCGATGATATTCTGTCTCATGTCTCATACCACTTTCTCTGTGTATCGTACATCGACTGATAGATCCCGTTTTGCGCCATCAGCTCGTCATGGCTTCCGCGCTCCTGGATTCTGCCGTCCTTCAGTACGATGATCTCGTCAGCCATTTTTGCGGCTCCGAGCCGGTGCGTCACCAGGATCGCAAATCTGGATCCCATCATCTTTTGAAACAGCTGGTACAGCCTGGCTTCCCGGATCGGGTCTATCGCCGCGGTCGGCTCGTCCAGGACGTAGACTGCCCGCTCGTCCAGGATCGCCCTTGCGACCGCCAGCAGCTGCCACTGTCCGCCGGACAGATCCCGGCCCTCATCCTCGATCTTCCCCAGCAGTGGAAAGGGATCCGTCGTTGTGGATATATCATGGATGCCCAGTGTTGTGAATATATCATGGATCCTGGTCCTGTCGTTATTTTTCAGATATTCATTTAAGCGTATCTCATATCTGGTGATCTCCTGCGGGACAAAGGAATACAGCCTGCGGAGTGTCTCGCGCGGGATGCTCCTGATCTCTCTGCCATTGATTAGGATCTGGCCGGTGTAGTCCTCGTAAAATCCCATGATCAGCTTCAGCAGCGTGCTTTTGCCCGCACCGTTTTCACCCACCAGCGCATACTGGCGGTTTCGGGTCAGCTTAAAGGACAGGTCGTCAAATATTTTACGGGTGCTCTGCGGGTAGGAAAATGTCACATGACAAAATTCGATCGTCTCTACCACATCGGGGGTGTCTGTGTCCTGGATGGATGCCGTTTCCTCTTCCAGCTGTTCAAAACGCCTGATATCCTGCAGATACAGTATGCCTTTTTCGCAGGTACTCATCCTGCCGGCGAATCTGGAAGATACGGTGTCAATAAAATTGATGAAGCTCTTCATGACGGCGATAAAAAAGCCGACGGTGGATTGGCCCCTGACAACCGTCAGCATCAGCAGTCCGGACAGCACTCCGATAACGATCGTGGAAAAAATATTGATCGCGCCTGCCTTGGAAAATATGGCGAAATTAGCCCGGGTCTCTATGCGGATCGCCTCGCGCGACTTTTTTGCCCATCGCTCCTGAAAAAAATCACCGTACTGAAACAGCGTCCGCTCTTCGACATATTTTCTGTCCTTCATCACATCCTGATAGTAGTCCGCCCTTCGAAACAGCTCTTCGGACGCCTCATACGCCTCGTAGCTGCTCTGACCGTTTCGAATGGAATAGATGATATAGGGTATTAGGACAAGCAGCAGCAGACCGCTGAATAACGCATTCCGCACGGCGACCAGCACCAGCAGTCCCAGAAGCTGTATTGCGATCTCCATGAGGGAGACGATGTTCTCGAAGTACGAGCAGAATTTCGCTGCGGTGTCGGAGCTGATCCTGCGGATCAGTTCCTGGTTCTCCTGGTTCTCCAGGATCAGATACGGCAGGGCTGCTTTTTTCTCCAGTATATAAGATGGAAGTTTTGCGTGGACCGTGCGTTTTAATCTCGCATGGAAGATCCCGTCCATGAATAGAATTGCGCGTTTCACAAGCCAGAAGAGCGCCAGCAGGACCGTGTCACAGAGGATCGCCCTGCCCTGGCTGACGGCAATGCCGCTGATGATATGGTCGATCAGCTTCGCGATGATCAGGGTCTCTGCACTCAGAAGCAGTGCGCTTACGGTTTTCAGGCACAGCGTGAGCAGAGTGTTTCGCCTGTCCATCTGCAGGAATCGGGATATGTAGTTTTGGTTGTTTTTCATTTCAACTGGTGGTCTCCTTATGCTGTATATAAGCATTATCATAAATGGAAGTCGAATTGGTTTGAAGCGGATATAAGTAAAATATATATCTTTGCCAATTTATTTGAAATAAATTGTATTGTAATTAGCATAGACCAGTACCTTAGCGGCACTAGTCTATGGCAAAGTTGCTGTATTATAGAGTAGTTCTGCTTTTACTTGCCCCTGCATGGTTCACAATTATTTAATGATAATTGTTGTACATTTGCAGGTATTATTTTTATAATTTCAGGCTTGGTATACATAAGCAATTCTCCCCCCCTTCTATAAAATTAATTTGTATAGTTAAACACAAGTGTTTTACTAACGTTTATTGGATTCTTGCAATTGCTAATTTTTTGCTCCATTTAGAACAATCATAGATATTTCCAATTTCTGAGTATGCTAATCCGGGACATCTGGTACAAATCGTATTCATTTCACATTTAATACACTTCTTTAGGTCTTTTTTCTTAATCTGTTTTAAGTTTTTTCTTTCCGGTAAATTATACCATATGTCAAATAATGAGTTACTGAAAATATTACCGTATAAATATAGAAAAGAATTACATGGATAAACATTTCCGTGTACATCGATAGACATACTTCTGCCAACTGCTTTGCATAAATATTCCTCTTTTTCATATTCTTTGCAATTATGTTTAGAACTTGGGTCATTTTTGTTGATAAATTTATTTAATTCTTCCTGACATAATCCAAACTCTAATGGTTTTTCATCTCCGTTTGTTCTTTTCGTAATTGCTACGGAATAATTAATAGGTATGTTATTATTTTTACAAAAGTATGCTATTTTGCTATATCCTTCATAATTTTTTTTCATTATTGGAACTTTGATATCAACTTTAATACCATACTTTTTAAGGAGTAGAACATTTTTTAAAACAGTTTCAGCAGAGTTGGTATATTTTGTAATAGAATCATTTATCTGATTATCCATCGAAAATAATGTTGTAGATACGGAATTAATATGCAGTTTAGCTAACTCCTTTATCATACTTTCTGAAAATAGACTAACATTGCTCATCAATACTAAACTTAATCCCTTTTTTCTAATATAGCTGACAATATCCATAAATGAGGAGTGCAATGCTATTTCCCCTCCGGTTAGTGTTATTTCAAACGCGCCTAATTCATATAGTTGATCAATAATATTTATAATTTCTTTGTATTTCATCTCTTCAATATGTTCTGGTATGTAACAGTGCTCGCAAACAAAATTGCATTTGGTTATTATTTCTATGATTGCTGAATATGGGAAATTATATTGAGTTGCCATATTTTGAATGTTTATTGTATCAAGTATTTCTTTCATCGATTAAACTACGCTTTCCAATATTTCTATTTCTATTAATTCTCTAATAAATTCTGTTATATCTTCTTCAACAATGTTGCGCTCTGCATTATATTTTTCCGAAATCTTGTTGATTGTTTGATTTAAACTATATTTTCCATAGACTAAAAATGAAATACCTGAAAATGGGTATATGGATCCATTCCTTTCATCGATTACATAAAGTGTGTCTTTATGTTTCTGCCACGAAACATTTAGTGTCATGCAATAAAAAATGTCTTTTTTCATTAGCTGTAATCCTTCTATTAAAATTTTGTATGAATTTATTATACCTAATTTTGCGAAAAGCACAATGACTTTACGCTTTAGAAAAATATGCAAGATTTTTAAAGCGTAAAGTCATTGTACTTTTTTAGAGTTATGATACAATACACAAAAATATTTTTGGAGGTACAGATAATTGAATAAAATATTAAGATTCATTTCGAAAACTATTCTATCGCTCATTATGGTTATGATGATAATAAAGTTGGATACTATTTTGATGCTTGGATATGATGATACAATATCTATCTGTTCTGAGTATCCTGATCAAATTGGAACAGATTCAAATTATTAGTGTATAAGATATATATTATGCTCTTTTTCCAGACACATGCCATATTCTTCTTTTACTTTTTGATAATAAAGTAAATCGCTGATGTAATATATATACATTGCCCATCGTGTACATTCCTGTTCGCATTGTCCTTCTCTTTCCAAAGTATGCAATATATTATTTAGGCAGAATGGCAATACAGATATTTTTCCATACAATAATTCGTTTTTTAATACCTCATATATGTATTCTTTTGTTCTTACTATAGCACTGTAATTATTAAGCAATAGTGAATAAGATAGATATCTATACTTTATATTGATCCTGCTTCCCTTAATCTTTTGTAGTGCACATTGATAAATCCATGTTGCTTCTTGAATTTGTCCTGTTTCTTTTAACACAACACAATAATAGTTTATTAACAATACCTCGTTCCGGTTAGGAACATGGTATAGTGAATGGTTATTGAAGTCTATAATATCTGACAGAAGTTCTTTTTGTCTGATTAAAAAATTTTGATAAGGGATTTTGTTTAATCGACTATCTATTAACATTTCCGCAGACTCTACGATTTGTCTGTTTTCTTTTAGATCCATATTTAATTCCTTTTTTAAATTTTCACAGACTTCCTGGGCGTGGGTGTATTCCTTGCGGCCTATCATACGATCCAAATTTCTTCTAAGCTCCATTGTCTTATGTGAGTCGGTTACTGCAAAGCTGTTATATCTTCTTCTTTCTATTTCAAGCTTTTCTAGTAGCTTTTCAAATGTTTTCTTTTTGGGCGAAACTTTTCCTGTTTCAAAACGAGAATAAGATTCGACATTTTTATAAATACCATCTGACAGTTCGAGTTGTGTCATCTTCTTTGCTTCGCGTTCAGAGCGCACAAGTTCATAATCTAAAAGATATTCCTGTTGAGAACAGTTATGAAATAGCCAATCCGTCGGATACCATTTTTCGGCATAGTTATCCCAAAGAAAAGTCAGGCTTATCTGATATTGTGTCCACTTGCTGTTATCTGGATTTATGCCTAGTTTCTTTTCCGCTTCTGTTATAAGTACTAAAAGCGGAAACATAAAATATAATATTGCATTTCTGCGCAACCCTTCGATACCCTTTGAGCAAAGCGAAATGGTTCGCATATAATCTTCCTCATTGAAATAGATTGTGGCAAGAAGCCATGCGCATTTGCTATATATTTTTGCATGTTCTTCCTCATCTGTAAAATTTTCATTTATGAAATCCATTAAAATTTCCAAATGCCATTTTTCAGTACTTTGATCTCGATCAGGCCGACTCTCAATCCTAAGTTGTTCCAATGCAAGTAGATTTTCTATTTCTATTGTAGAAATCAAAAACTTGTCAATCTTTTCATAAGTGAAATCAGGTAATGTTAATGAGATTGCACTCTGCAGATTATGTTTAGCACCTTCTAAATCGTGATTTATACGATGTAAGAGACAGGCCTGCATTCTGTAGCGGTACATTTGGTCTACACTTGTTTGATTTGGGTATTGTTTCAAAATATCATCTGATAGTTTCTTTTTTTCCTTTCAAAATTGCTTTTTCTAATAAGTCCCTAAATCTTATCATGTAGTACATTTTCGACGGCAGAATACGTTCTAATTTATTTGGAGATTTACCTAGACGTTGTAGTAAAATATCTATGATAAGAGGATCTGACTCCCGCCGATCTTTCTCAATGTCATAAAGCATTTGCTCAGAACAGATTCCCTCTGCCAACTTTTTTCTTGATATTTTTTTTTCTTCGACTCTTATTTTTTCTATTAAACTTCCTATTGTAATGGTATTCATATTTATCACCTTACTTACATATTGCTTTTCCTTAGAGAAAAAGAAGCTACAGACTAAGACATACAGCTTTATAAAAGACAGTATATACTATTCAGAGTTCTGTTACAACTGCTTTAAGAAAATAAGGAGTTGTAGGAAAATATCCTGTGTAAGTGGCATCGATTATTTTTATGAATAACATAGGTTTACACTATTTGTCTTTCGTTGCAGGTGGTTTATTCCTTTATTTTATTCAGATCGATCAAAATCGAATGTAGTAACAACATCAAAAACTTTAAAGTTGCGAAGGGTTTCAAGCATAGAAGAATTGGCAAGCCGGATTTATCAATACTTTGATGAAATCAATAAGGGTCCTGTTCCAGTAAATACAAATTCAAACCTTCCTGGTACTGTATTAAGGTATTCCTGAGCCTCTCTTGAGGTATGGGCAGAATGGTTATCAAGGATATGGCGTATTTTATCACCGTCAGGGTATTTTTCGTCCAGTATCTTTAGAAAACGGACGAAATCAGAACTTTTGCGGGTTGGACTTACAAGGGGAACCGCTTCGCCGGTAAGCAGGTCAATTGCTGCAAGCAGTGACAGCGTACCCAGCCGCACATATTCATAGTCCCTGTATTCTGTACTGTTTTTTGTACCCGGAACAGGCGGCCTGTCGTCAGCAGTGGTATTCAGCGCCTACATACCAGGCTTTTCGTCATAGGACAGGGTATGAACCGGCATCCATTCAAAAGGCCGGAGGTTCCCTTCCCCGTCAAACTGCAGTTAATGACCCAGGTAATATCCGCATCTGTGATTTCCGCTTTATGCCCGCGCCCCTTGTTGTCCTGCAGGGTTGCTTCAATGCCGCTGGTATTATATTTATCGAGGCATAGCTTTACGGCTGTAACACAGACATAGCAAATCTTGAACAAGCAGTGGCAACACTGTAGGTTAAGCGTGGGAAATCAGGTGGCAGGGTCATAAGGCATTTAGCCACGAAAGATACAATCAGTGTGCCGATACTGTAAGGAAAGCGGAAGGCATTATCGTTATGGTGAGATTTCACACAGCACTGCGGGGGTTGAAGTCAGCCCTGTTACACAATGATAAGATTCCAGTACGAAGTGGAAAAGAAATTTTGCAAAGAGTTGAATGTGGGAAAGCCGCATGTTCGGTTTAGGAGAGGGTGTGGGGAGTAATCCTCATATTTACTCGACAATATTGACTATACGACTTTTCACGCACTGTTCGACAATAATCACACGTTGAAAAATATGGAGATATGGTATACTATAAAAAAGGTACAGAGCATGATCTGGGGAGGTGGACTTATGGGGATTTTTGTAAATGGCGGGAATCTGAGCTTTGCACGGGCGAAAAGATCACAGATCTATATAGATAAGACCGGACTGCTGAAATACACGAACGCTGTGATGGATACAGAACAATGTCTGATCTGCAGCAGCCGCCCACGGCGTTTCGGTAAGACAATGACAGCGGGGATGTTGACAGCGTATTACAGTAAAGGGTGTGATTCCAGAGAGTTGTTTCAAGGGATGGAGATTGCGGAGACACCAGATTATATGGAGTATATGAACCAGTATGATGTCATACATCTGGATATAGCAGATGTACGTTCGGAAAAAGCGAGTGCAATGGATACCATCGAATATATTCAGGATTGTGTGATTGAGGAATTGAAGGGATATTATCCTGATGTGGCAATAGAAGAGGGGGCAGCGCTTCCGTCAGTGCTGGCATGGATCAATGATCGGACAGGATCAGGTTTTGTGATGGTGATTGATGAGTGGGATGCGATATTCCGGGAAGATCCATACGATACAAAAGCACAGATTGCATATGTAGAACTATTGAGAGGTCTCTTCAAGGGAGAGCGCTCCAGAAAATTTATGAAGCTTGCCTATATGACAGGGATTCTTCCTGTCAAAAAGTATAAGGGCGAGTCTGCCCTGAATAATTTTGATGAGTTTACAATGATCGGAGCAGATATTCTTGCGGAATATGTTGGATTTACTGAGGCGGAGGTATTGCAATTGTGCAAAAAGTACCAGATGGACTTTACGGAAATGAAGCGCTGGTATGATGGGTATCTTTTCAGGGATGATCTGCACATTTATAATCCCAAGTCAGTCACAGATGCGCTGCGCCGTAAAAAAATTGCGAATTACTGGACGCGAACAGCTGCATATGAGTCATTGAAAGATTATATCAGTATGAATTTCGCAGGACTTAAGGACGCTGTTGTCTGGATGCTCTCAGGGGGAGAATGCAGTGTGAACATGGAGACTTTTGAGAATGATATGACGAGTTTTAAGAACCGGGACGACGTATTGACAATGTTGATCCACCTGGGATATCTGGCATATGATGAAAAAGCAGGTGTAGTGCGTATGCCAAACGAGGAAGTGAGAGCCGCTTTCGCCAATGCAGTGCAGGGAACCAGCTGGACGCCTGTGGTGCAGGCAATATGTCAATCGGAGCATTTGTTGGAATTAACCTGGAACAGGGAGGCTGATGCAGTTGCGAAGTGCGTTGATGAAGTGCATCTGGCAAATACGTCTATACTGGAATATAACAATGAAAATGCATTGAGTTGTGTGATAACACTTGCTTATTACAATGCAGTGAACGAATATACATTGATACGGGAGTTTCCGACAGGAAAAGGATATGCAGACATTGTATTTCTGCCAAGAAGGCAGTCTGACAAACCGGCAATGGTGGTGGAGTTAAAGTATGATAGGTCTGCAGAGGGAGCGATCAGGCAGATTAAGGAAAAAAGATATGCAAAAGCATTGGAGTCTTATAGTGGAAATCTGTTGCTGGTAGGGATCAATTATGATAAAGAGAGGAAGAAACATTCCTGCGTGATAGAGGAATGCACCAAGTGATAAAGGAGACAGAGCCAGATGAGGAGTTCATACAGGGACGAGGACGTCACGTTATTGCTCAAGGATATTACGGGCCTGGTGGAGCCGCAGCCCACAGAGGAGCGCGAGCGGCTGATCCAGTCGGGAAAACACTACAGTGAGATGCTTCCGATCGAGTATGTGCCGACGCAGAAATATATGGAGATCTATGAAGAAGCGCTTGAAAAGTATGCCGGACCTACGGCTCTGGCGGTGGGAAAACTGTCGGACAGGATCATGCGGACAAAGGGACAGGATGTCGTGATCGTATCCCTTGCGCGGGCAGGGATCCCGATCGGGATTCTGGTGAAGCACTATATCCGGCAGAAATATCAGTTGGAGGTTCCCCATTATGCTATTTCCATCATAAAGGGCAGGGGTATTGATGACAATGCCATGAAATATCTGCTCGACCGGTATCGGCCGCAGCAGCTTCTTTTTCTGGACGGCTGGATCGGGAAAGGGGCGATCCTGAATGAGCTGCGAAAGGATATCGAGGCATATGAGGGTGTTTCCCCCGACATCGCGGTGATCGCTGATCCTGCGAATGTGACAAAGCTGTGCGGCACGCATGACGATATCCTGATCCCGAGCTCCTGCCTGAACTGTACCGTGTCAGGGCTGGTCAGCAGGACGTTCCTGCGCGATGATATCATCGGGGCGGATGATTTTCATGGTGCGGTCTATTATGGGGAGCTGGCGGACTCGGATCTGTCGTATGAGTTTATCGATGCGATCGAGCGTCATTTTGAGACTGGCTGCATTTCGGAGGAGGACTGCACGGACCAGGATCTGCCGGACAGCGGTCATGGCATCGATGAGGTGAGGAGGATCGCCGCGGAATTTGGCGTGGACGATATCAATCTCGTCAAGCCGGGGATCGGTGAGACGACGCGCGTGCTCCTGCGGCGCGTTCCGTGGAAAGTTCTGATCGATGAAAAATACAGGGATGATCCGGAGCTTGGCCACATCGTGAGGCTTGCCGGGGAAAAGAATGTCCCGATCGAATATCATACACTCAGACATTACAAATGCTGCGGCATCATCAGGAAACTGGCAGAGGCATAAAACATAAAATGTTACCTGTATAATTTAAAGGATAAAAGGAGCTGGATACAGTGAATACCTCAGGTAAGTTTAGATGGCCATTGATCTGACCTTTGCTGTATATCAAAATATCCGCGGGGGATCAAATAGAATTGCTGTTTTAATGTTTGATTCCCTCGATTCTTTTATTTTTTCTTTCTATAATAAACTTTACCAATTTTTCTTCTATCAGCTTTTCGGAAATAATTGATATAACAACTGCTGCTAAAACAATAATGCAGTATCCCAAAAGACCGCTGTCATTGGGAAAATGTCTGTCCATTATCTTTATTATCATTATATGGGATAAATAAATACCATAACTGTGTTTTCCGATAAAAGCCAAAAATTTATTATTAAAAATGACGATAGGATAAGTAATCTGACAAAGGACCAATATAGAAAATATCACCCCGAATGAAAAGATATTATTAAAAATCATAAAGTATCCTTTGTTTAATATAACTGACAACATGCATATTCCTGCGAAAAAAGTACCGGTTATGGAAAAGATTTTTTTTGACCGAATATAATCCGATTTTTGTATATTTATATGGATATAATAAAGTAGAATGCCTAATAAAATGATTGGAAATTCGGAAGGAAAACTAATTATATTCACGTAATCATTCCATATAGCATCGATTGTTAAAACTTTCTGTGTAAGCAAAATGTGTCTCAGCATAAAGCCGGCAGGAGAGATGAGAAATACCAGCATTATAGCTTTCTCTAATGAATTTATTATCCTATGTAGAAATGGCGCAACAATGTAAAATATCCCCAATACACCCATGAACCAATTCGCATTTATGCTGTTTGTATAATATGGATAAAATCCATGGACAAAAAACAGATTACACAAAATATTGAGCCAGGATACTTTGGGCAATGGTCCCAAATAATAAGCGCCATTGGTATCGATCAATGCCACATATAGTAGTGTAAAAAACCAGTAAAGAGGAATCAGCCTCAGAAACTTGCGTTTGTACCAGGCAAGTATGCTTTCTTTATTCCATTTGACATTATTCAGAGAATTGAAAATCAAGAATGCATTTATTATAAACAAAAGCTGTACACCTCTCGCTCCGTTTCCAACGATGCAGTTCACAAAGTCATTCGATGATTTTATTCCATAATGAACTAAGACAACGCCTAAAATTCCTATGCCTTTTAATGAATCTATACATTGTTTCCTATTGTCCATTATCATAAAAAATCCTTTCCAAGCATATATCAATTGGAATATGTTCCGAAATGACAGGGGATGTTATTTTTTTCACTCGTTATCTTGCATTTGAATCCTTGTTATCACTGCTCAAGAGCTTTCGGGCTATCTTCCTCAAGTACTTCTGCTTTTCTGCGTTCTATTATCTCGCCGTTTCCAACTTCGAAAATTTGGTCACACTTTCTGATCGTGCTGAGCCGGTGCGCAATAATGATAAGCGTCCTTGTACCGTGAAGTCCGTCTATAGCCCGCATAACTTCTTTTTCGGTTTCATTATCAAGCGCTGATGTTGCTTCGTCTAACACGAGCACCTTGGGATTCCGATAGAGAGCTCTTGCAATACCGATGCGCTGCCTCTGTCCTCCGGATAACTTCACTCCACGATCTCCAACCACCGTATCCAGGCCATCTGGGAGGGATCTCACAAAATCTGCCAGTTGTGCTTCCTGAACTGCCCTGCTTACGGCCTCATCGTTCACTTTCCCGGCCTCTATTCCAAAAGCAATATTAGCACGTATTGTGTCGTCCATCAGATATATTGTCTGTGGGATATACCCAATACATGCATGCCATGCCTCTATATGACTGCTTATGTCAATATCGTCTACTGTAATTTTGCCCTTTTGCGGTTCCAGTATTCCAAGAAGCAGATCGGCCGCTGTCGTTTTTCCGGCACCGGAAGAACCTATAAATGCTGCCGATGTATTATGATTTATAACAAGATCCACATCATCCAAAATCCACTTACCGGACTCGGGATATTGAAAGGACAACTTTTCAAATCGGATCGCATCCTCAAATGCAAGATCTTCATTGTTTTTTGAGGTCTGTTGTGTCCGGCTCATGAGTTCTTCTATTTCGTGCAGGTCTTTGTAAATTGCATCCACAGAAGGACGGCTGAACATTATCCCGCTCAGATATCCTGTCATACGATTAAATGAGGGAAGCATCCGGAAAGCAGCTAAAGCAAACACTGTAAGAGTGGGGATAAATGTGGTAAAATCACCATTTCCAAATCTGACACGCACGATAACAGTTAATAATAATCCTGATATACATACCGTTTCCATAAGAGGGCGTGGCATAATCGACAGAACCGACTGCTGTCTTTGCAGAGTCGCCAGTCTTTTGTAATTTGTATGATACTTATCAACAAAAAAGTTTTCTGCATTTACTACTTTGATTTCCTTGATGCCTGAAAAGGCCTGGAGGATCCATTTGGCAACCTGTGCATTTACCTGCCGGTTCTCCTCTCCCTTTTTTCCCAACACCTTTTTAAAAAATCCGGCAAAAAAAACTACAAAAACAATCACAAGACCACCTATAAGTACCGTGGTAAATACGTCCTTCACAAGCAAAAAAGTAATAAGCACGATACAGACGCTGATCTCTGCGAGAAACTGAAGAATATTTAATACTACTGTAAAAAAACCGTTGACATCTGATGTAATATTTCTCTGTAACTCAGCCACATTTTTAGATACATGAAACAAGTAATTCTGGTGCATGTAGCATTCCATTAATCTCACAGCAAGTTTTCTTTGATTTTCAAATACAAATCTGTACTGCATGTTATACATCAGCAACACATACATATTTTTTATGATATATATCGCGATCAGAATAAATGCCATCAACACCAGTAATTCATTGGCAGCGTCAATTTGCGTAATATCCCTGATCAGGACAAAATACCACTTCTCATTTATTACAGCTGGATTCATTGCAATATCTACGATTGGAAGTATGGCAGACACTCCCAGGAGTTCTACAAATGCATCAATAAATATAACCAGCAGTAATATGATTAAATTTGTTTTCTGTTTTCTGTCAAGAACATAATTGATTTTTTTTAGCATTGAACCTTCCTTATCATTCATTATCTGTAATCATTCGAAATACTTTCCATTCAGGGCAAAGATCGTGAAAAATCATAGAAATCTTTCAACTATCTCTATTTCTTTCCAAAGTATACCATATCAAAAATGCAAAGTCTATAGAAATCATTGTGAATGGCTGCTTTTCGCGGGAGCAGGGTATTTTCCTGATGCACTGGCAACGATTGTAGATGTAATGACAGAAAAGGCAATGGAAATATTTGAAAAAAGTTATTGCAATATCTCATCTTCATGATATAATAAAGGAGATGGAAGCATAGCTCAGCTGGGATGAGCGCTCGCCTGACTAGCGGGAGGCCAAGGGTTCGAGCCCCTTTGCTTCCATTTTTTATGCACACGGACGTCCAAAGGAAATATGTCGGCAGAAGCTGACGGTGTCCGGCGCACGAGCAGGGGAAGATGGTTCTTCCCTGCTCGATCACACAGACCAGACCGGGCAGGGAAACGCTTCCCTACTCGGTCTGGTCTGTGCGCTCTGCGGCAAATTGTTCCACAAGGCGTTGGACATTGGCGACACAGGATCCGCATACGGTTCCTGCACCGGTTATTTTCTGAACTTCTTCTAAAGTAGTTGCTCCGTTATCAACGGCATTTTTGATCATGCCGCTGGTGACATTCTGGCAAAAGCAGATCACTTCGTCGAGATTCATAGATCAGCACCATCCTTTCGGTGATAGCATACGCAAAATGAAGAAAAATATACAGTTTAAGATAAAGGGAAAAAATGGCAATTATTAAATAAAATTTAATAATTGCCATTTTCTGGTGGATATCATGGAGAAAAAGGAACATATATTTGCCGAATTTGGTTGGTTTTTGTAGAAATGACACAAAATTGGAGCAAAAAAGATAGCGGAAACACGGCTTTGCTTTAGGTAAATATACGAAAAACAGTCAATTATTAAAAAAATTTGATTATATATTACAATCGCCGAGGAAATGGTATATGATATAGGCACAGACAAACAGCACAGCCACACATAAGAAAAAAGATAGAAAAATGTACATTTCAAACAAAATGAAGAAAGATAAGGGGGTAAAGAAATCTTGAAATCCAAAAAAGGAACAAATACGCATATTTGTATATAACACCATTTTTATAGTTTTTTTAGTATTTAATTTGTTCCCGATCCTGTACTCATTTGTTTTGAGCTTCTGCGACATGGACCTGCTGGCGGGAAGGCTGACATTTGTGGGGGGAGCGAATTACGTCCGAATGATCGAGTCCGGATACTTTTTCCGGTCCATAGGCAACACCCTGCTGATCTGGATCATGTCGATCATCCCGCAGCTGTCCGTCGCGTTTATCCTGTCGCTGATCCTGAGCAACAAGTGGTTTCGGGGCAAGATGGTACTGCGGAACCTGTATTACTTTCCGAACCTGGTTACCCCCGTCACCATAGGCCTTTTGTTCGGAGCCATGTTCTCTTATCCCGGGGGAGCGGTCAACAACGTGATCACCATGCTGGGACTGGAGGCGGTGGATTTTCAGAATCACCGGATGCTGGCGCGGGTTGTCATCGCGATCGCCATATGCTGGAAGAACTTTGGGTTCAACATCATTTATTTTACAGCCGGTATCAACTCCATCTCGGAGGAAGTCATGGAGGCGGCGGAGGTGGACGGCGCGACGGCATGGCAGAAGATCAGCAGGATCACGATCCCGCTGATGAAGCCGATCCTGATCTATGTGATGGTGACGTCCATCATCGGCGGCCTGCAGATATTTGATGAGTCGAAGCTGGTATTTACCACAGTGCCGGGCGATGCGACAACGACCATGGCAAAATATATGTACGATTCCGCTTTCGTCCGATTCCAGTTTGGATACGGCGCGGCAGTTGCCTATGGAATCTTCGTGATCATTGCATTTTTCAGCGTACTGTCTCTGATGATCACGCGGGAGAAACGGGATGATTATGGTGAAACGACAAGAAAGAGAGGTGGCAGGGCGAAATGAGAGAAAATATTTCTTCCGGGGAAGCAAGAATCAGGAAAACGATCTGCAGAACCTTTATTTACCTGTTTGCAGTGATCGTCGCGGCAGCAGCGTTTTATCCGTTCTTTGTCATGATCATCTCTTCCACGCATGACAACTACAATATCGTGGCGAAGATCAATGTGCTGCCCGGTTCGCATTTCAATGAGAACTTTGCGCGCCTGACACAGAATATCGATCTGGCGAAGGGGATCGGGAACAGCCTGTTTCTGGCACTGACGGTCACGGTGGTCCAGAATTATTTTACCATGATGGCGGCCTACGCCTTCTCCAAGTTCGATATTTAAGGGTAAGCATTTGCTGTTCTCTGTCGTTATGGTAGCGATGATGCTTCCCGGACAGCTGGGTATCATCGGCTTTTATAAAGAGATCCAGGCGATGCATCTGTTGAATAATTACCTGGCGCTGATCATCCCGACGATCTCCAACTGCTTTGCAGTGTTCTTCTACAAACAGTTTATAGATGGCGCGCTGCCAAATGAGCTGATCGAGGCGGCCGTCATGGACGGCTGCGGGGAGCTGAAGATCTTCCACAGGATCGTGCTCCCGCTGGTAGTCCCGGCATTGGTGACCCAGGGCGTTCCGGATGTGTTTGACCTGGAAGAGAACTATATGTATGAATTCCTGGACAGCGATATCATCGCGGATCTGTCTTACATGAACTTTGAGGAGCTGACAAAGGACTACTTTGATTTTCAGATCGCCAGCATGAAGGATTCTGACGGCAGGTTCAAGACGCTCTCATTCCAGTCTTCCCCTGTATGCTTCTGGTATCTGAGGGATGCGGCCGAAGAGTGGCTGGGCACAAGTGATCCCGCAGAGATCTCCGCGATGCTGGGAGACTGGGAGACCGTGATCGCCAAGGGAGAGGAGATCTATGAGAAATCAAACGGCGAAGTCTCGCTGTGGCCCAACATCACGGAGATGGTAAAGGTTGACGCCTTTTCCTTTGATCCGCTTGTAAAGGACGGCAAACTGGTCATCTCGGACGACTGGATGGGGCTGCTGGACAATATGCGCACCATGTACGAGTCCAAGGCGAACGCGGAGCTGGGCAGCTGGGGATCTGACTGGGCCGCTGCATGGAATGACGGCAAACTGATATTCAGGGTCATGCCCAGCTGGGACTTCTTCACAGACTGGGAAAAGAATGCAGGAAATGTCGGTGTGGCAACTCCTTTCCGGGCTTCCTATGAGGGTGCGACCGGTATCTGCGTATATGATAAAACGGACAAGAAGGACCTCGCGGCGAAATTCCTGGCATATGTGGCGTCCGACGATTTCCAGAAGATCAATGCGGACAGCTACAACCAGGTTCCTGCGAGCAAGGCTGTGTGCGACGCACTGGCAGAGAGCAGTTCTTCCGAAGACTTTGGCGGGCAGAACCTTATGGCGACTTACAGTGAGATCTGCAATAAGGTCGTGGGCATCACCCCGGACAAATATACCCGTTCCGTGCAGAATCTGTTCCAGAAATGGGCAACAGACGGCATTAAGGCCGGGAAAGATAACGCAGGTGTCATCGAAGATTTCAAAAAGGCGCTGCATGATCAGTATCCTGAGGTTGTAATAGACTAATATCCGACCTATAATGGAAATAGCGGACGCTCATACGTCCGCTATTACGGATAAAAGGAGAGGGTACAGATGACACAGAAGGGAAACCAGGAGCAGCTGAAAAATTTTAACAGGAGATCGGTGCTTCATTACATACGCAAAAAGAGGACCGCGACGAAGGCGGGGCTGGCATCCGTGACAGGGCTGACTTTCATGGCGATCAAGAAGATCATCGAAGAACTGGAGAGCCTGGAACTTGTACGGTGCGATGAGATGGAAGGCGGAAATGTGGGAAGAAAGGCGGTTTCCTACGCCATCAATGAGAACTACCGCTATACGATCGGGATCCATATCAATAAATTTGTGACAAGCATTGCCGTGTTGAACCTGTGCGGCGATGTGGTGGAAGTGAGCAGGTTCAGCATGCCAAAGGAGAACCAGAGCCAGAATGCGTTTATGGAGCTGGTGATCTCCAATGTGAACGAGGCAGTCCGAAGATCGGGCATTGCCAGGGAAATGTTTCTGGGGATCGGGATCGGCGTTCCCGGTCCTGTGGATACGATAAACGGTGTTGTGCTGACACCGCCCAATATTCCTGTGCTGAAGTATCTGCCGTTGAAGGAGATACTGGAAGAGCGTTTCGGGTGCAGGGTTTTTGTGCAGAAAGATACCAACGTGATCGCGTTTGGGGAATATTGGTGTGGAGATGACAAAGATACCGATGATCTGACCTATATCGATGTGGATATGGGTATCGGATCTGGTTCTATCATAGATGGGAAGATGCATGTCGGGGCGAACCATATCGCAGGAGAGTTCGGCCATATAACGCTGGATCTGAACGGTCCGCTGTGCAACTGCGGAAACAGGGGATGCCTGGAGGCTATGAGCTCCGGTATCGCGATCCTGAGGGATCTGCGCAACGAGCTGGAGAAGGAGCCGGGACATCCGCTGTATGAAAAGAGGGAACAGCTGGAGATCGAGGATATATTTGAGATGGTGGAGAAGAAGGATCTTCTGATCATCTCCCTGCTGAACCAGTCGGCTTTTTATCTGGGCGTTGCAGTCAGCAATCTGATCAATGTCCTGGATCCACAGCGGATCGTGCTGGGCGGCATTCTGATCCAGAAATATCCCCGGTATTTTGAGATCGTACAGGATGTGGCAAATTCCTACAAAGTAAAGGGCGCGAAGGAAACGCAGATGTCCATATCCGGCCTGAAGGAAAATGCAGGGGTGATCGGAGCGGGTGAGATCGTGGCGGAGCAATTTTTCAACGAGATGGTGAACGATCTGTTCACCGGCAATGCACAGGACACTGCAGCGTGCGAAGGGAGAAGAGGATGAAAGAAAAGTATTTGGTCCAGACAGATGACGGCATGAGCCTGATCCTTCCTGCAGGATTTACGGTGGAGGATCTGCGTTTTACGGCAGAAGTGCAGCTGGTGCAGGAGGAGCAGGCAGGTATTGTGTCGATCCGGGGGAGACAGGAGGCGAAGGAGCCCTTTTTCGGCCGGCAGGATCATCTGGATGCCAGAACAGGAGTTCCCTGCACGATGCAGATCGCCGGTGCGGAGAAGATCACAGCGATCTACCAGCACAAGGACTGGTGGATCCGGCCTGCGTTTCCGGGTTCCCTGGCGGAGATCCCCCGGCGGACGCAGCTGTTGCTGCTGAAGGGAAGGGAAAACTGTATGGCAGTGCTCGCCGTGTGCGGCAGGGAGTACCGCACGGATCTTTCCGGTCTGGAAAGCGGCGTCTGCATCACAACGGCTTCGAATTGCAGTTCCAAGAACGAACTGAATGACATCTGCCTGTCCTATGCATGGGGAAGGGATCCGTATCAGTGTTGTGAGAAAGCGGTGTCTTGTGTGCTGGAGCGGACCGGCAGGACGGCCATGCTGCGCAGGAACCGCAGATATCCGGCAGTCTTTGAGAAGCTGGGATGGTGCAGCTGGGATGCTTTTTATCAGAAGGTTTCCGCGGAAGGGATCTATGACAAGCTGACAGAACTGCAGGAGAAACAGGTGCCTGTAAAGTGGGCGCTGATCGATGACGGGTGGCTGGATGCCGACTATGACAGGCAGGTGCTTCTGGGGCTGGATGCCGCCAGGGACAGATTTCCCCAGGGACTGGGGCAGTGCGTGCGCCGCATGAAACAGGAATTTGGCATGGAGCAGGTTGGCGTATGGCATGCCGTCATGGGATACTGGAACGGACTGCAGGACAGGAGTCCGGCGCAGGCAGCGCTGGAGGAAGGCAGCGAGAGGCTTCCGGATGGCCGCATTGTCCCGGCTGCAGATGCCGGGAAAGCTTTTCGCTTTTATGATATATGGCATGATCATCTGAAGAACCGATGCGGGATCGATTTTGTCAAGGTTGACGGGCAGAGCGCCATCTCGCTCTTCCATGCGGGGAGAAAAGAGTACGGAAGGGCGTCCGCGGCGGTACATGCAGGTTTGAACGCTTCTGTGGCGCTGCATTTTGACAATGCGGTCATCAACTGTATGGGCATGGCGAGCGAGGATATGTGGAACCGTCCCAGTAGTGCGGTTTCCAGGAGCAGTGACGATTTTGTGCCGGAGGTGGAACATGGTTTCAGGGAGCATGCCGTACAGAATGCGTTCAATTCCCTGCTCCAGGGGCAGTTTTACTGGAATGACTGGGATATGTTCTGGAGCGACCATGTGGAGAGCTGGCAGAATGCGGTGCTGCGCGCAGTCAGCGGCGGCCCGGTCTACACCAGCGACCAGGCAGGACAGATCCCGCCTGTATCTGGCCGTTGATCAGAAAAGACGGGACAGTCATACGGTGTGAGGACAGCGGTGTGCCGACCTGTGATTGCCTGTTCGAAGATCCGGTCAGAAAAAAGGGGATATTGAAACTCTTTAACCGCTATAGAGACAGCTATGTGATCGCTGCCTTTCACATCGGGGAGAACCGGGAACGGTGCGGCGCAAGCCTTCGCATTTCCGATATTCCGGGACTGGGAGGACAGGACTGGTATGTCTGCGGATACAGAAGCCGTGCGCTGTTCTGTCTGACGGAAGAGACAGAATATGAGTTCGAACTGGATCAGAATGATGCGGAGTTTTTTCTGCTGCTGCCGGCAAAGGACGTATGTCCGGCCGGTATTCTGGAGAAGTTCATTTCCACAGGCTGTATCACCCCCCTGTATGAGCGGGCTGACCGCCTTGCGCTCAGGGTCAGCGATGCGGGGACCTTTGGGCTGTTCACCAGAGAAAGTCCCAGGGAGATCCGGATCGACGGCCGGGCGGCGGTCTGGGAGGAACGGGAGGCAGCAGGCACGAAGTTTGTGACTGTTTCCTGCGCCGGGGACACCGTTCTGGAAGTGGTCTATGGAGAACGCATGGGAGAGGAAACGTCATGAAAGCTGTTGGAATAGATATAGGAACGACCTCGATCTGTCTGGTCTTGTATGACCAGGAGAGCGGCAGGATACAGGAGAGCGTCAGCGCCCCGAACCGGTTTCTGAAAGGGACATTCCGGCAGGATGCAGACTGGATCGTGTCTGTGGCAAGGGAGAAGCTGGACTGGCTGCTGGAACAGGACGCAGGCATCGGCGTGATCGGCATATCCGCACAGATGCATGGCATTGTATATGTGGATCGGGAGGGCATGGCTGTCTCGCCCTATTATACATGGAAGGAAACGTGCGGAAAGAAGTTTTTTGAGGGGATGGAGGCTGCAGAATGGCTCTCCCGCAAGACCGGCTGTCCGATGTATGCGGGCTATGGGACCGTAACCCATTTTGTGCTGGACAAAATGGGGGAGATCCCGGCGGAGGCTGTCGGTATGGTAAACATTGGGGATTATCTGGCAATGCGGCTGTGCGGTCTGTCAGAGACAGGCACGGACTGCAGTATCGCGGCGAGCTTTGGCGGGTTTGACCTCTCCGCAGGCAGGTTTGATCTTGGCGCGCTGCGGGCGGCGGGGGTGGATACACGGTTTTATCCGCAGGTCAGGACAGAGCGCAGGACGGCGGGATACTACCGCAGTATACCGGTGATGCCGGCAGTCGGGGACAATCAGGCGAGTGTCTATGCGGCTGCAGGGGAGGACAGCCGCGTGGTCAGTGTCAACGTGGGAACCGGGGCACAGGTTTCTGTGACGGATACCCGGCTCGATCCCCTACAGACGGGAGAGATCAGACCGTTTACGCGGCAGCGCTATCTCTATGTGCAGGCATCGGTAAACGGCGGAAAGGCTTATGAGAAGCTTGCCGCTTTTTTTGAGGAGACGGTGGAGCTGTTTACCGGCGCGAAGACCGATGCTGGGATCGATGTTTATGAGAAGATGGCAGCTATGGGAATGGCTGCGGGGCAGACCACGCTGGTCGTCACGCCAAGCCTCTGCGGCGCAAGAGGAGAGGGCAGCAGTTCCGGAAGCGTGCGGAACCTGACGGAGGAGAATTTCCATCCGTCGGATCTGGTGAGTGCCTATGTGACAGGGATGGCGCAGGAATTGTACCAGCTGTATCTGAAGTTTCCGCCGGATCTGAGAAAGGGACGCAGAAGGATCGCGGCCAGCGGCAATGGCATCCGCAAAAACAGGCTTTTGGCACAGGAAGTGGAGCGGCCGTTCGGCATGCCGCTGGAATTTGGGGAATGGAAGGAAGAGGCAGCAGCAGGGGCAGCCATGATGGCGGTACAGGCGCTGCAGGCCGGGTCCTGATATGGGACAGAGAGACTCGCAGGAGAGGGGAACAGGAAGCAGGATGAATGCAGCAAAGAAGATCAGCTTAAACGGCAATGACTGGAAAATGAAGGAGTTTGTGGGGATGGACTGGGTATGGCGCGATTCCGTCAAACCGGATACCGGCGATGTGCGCTGGTGGTATCCGGCGACAGTGCCCGGCAGTGTCATGCACGATCTGGCGGCAAACGGCCTGATTCCGGATCCCCACTATGAATGCAATACCAAACTGGGTGAATGGGCCAGCGCCAGGACATGGGTGTATCGCAAGGAGTTTTTCATACCGGAGGAGGCAAAGGGCAGAAAGATCAGGCTTTGTTTTGAAGGGATCGATTATGCTTCTGAGATCTTTGTGAACGGGTGCTCCGCGGGAAAACAGGAAGGGATGTATCTGCCGTGGAGCTGCGACGTGAGTGAACGTCTCATTTACGGGGAGATGAATCTGATCGCGGTGGTCATCGAGCCGGCTCCGCATGAGCAGCCGCAGGTAGGAAGGACCAGCCTGGTATCCACCAACAAGTCCAGGATGACCTACTGGTGGGATTTTTGTCCCAGAATGGTCCATCAGGGAATCTGGCAGGATGTGTATCTGAAGATCACCAATGGGGCAGAGATCAGGGACTGGCTGATCGATACCCGGCTGGTCTCCGGGAGGGAGGCAAAGGTGACGGTACGGGTCTGGACAATACAGGCGCAGGGTTGTACATACAGGCTGTCCTTTGGAGACCAGCAGAGGACCGGCGTCGTCGGACAGGATGAATTCTGCTGCGAATTTACGGTGGAGGATCCCCGCCTGTGGTGGTGCAACGGACAGGGGGAACCCTTTGAATACGAAGTAAGCCTGGAGCTGTATGGATGCCGGACAGAGCTGTATGGATGCCGGACAGAGCTGTCCGACAGCCGCTCTGCCAGACGCGGGATCAGGGAGATCGAATTTGTGCAGAATGAGGGTGTCACGGGGGAGGGCGGCCGCTTCCTTATGAAATTAAACGGCAGGACTGTATTTATCAATGGATACAACTGGGTACCTGCGGATCTTTTTTGCGGGGCGGCCTCCGCGGAGAAGGTGGCGCATCTGATCCGCCTGGCCAGAGAGGCGGGGATCAATATGTTCAGGGTCTGGGGCGGCGGTCTGATCGAGAAGGATTCCTTCTATGAGATGTGCGCCCGCGCAGGCATCCTGGTCTGGCAGGAATTCAGTCTGTCCAGCTCCGGTATCGACAATAAGCCATCCATGGCAGAAGACTACAGGAAGCTGCTGAAGGAACAGGCAGAGGTCATCGTCAGGCTCAAGCGCAATCACACAGCGCTGGCAGTCTGGTGCGGCGGCAATGAGCTGCAGCGCGATGACGGAATACCGGTCGATGAAAACGATCCGCTGATCAAGGCCATAGGGGATGTGGTCCGGCGGTGGGATTCAAAACGCAAATGGCTTCCGACCTCCCCTTCCGGCGGTGTGTTCCTGAATTCTTTTGAAAATCTGGAGAAATGTCCGGATCAGCTGTACGATGTTCACGGTCCATGGGAGCATCAGGGTCTGGAGCGTCATTATGAGCTTTACAATAAAGGAACCTGTCTGATGCACTCTGAGTTCGGGGTGGAGGGAATGACGAGCGCGCGGGCGCTTTACCGGAATGTGGCGCCGCAGCATCTGCTGCCTGCGTCCAAGGACAACCCGGTCTACTTTCACAGGGGTGCATGGTGGAACAACGAGCCGCTGGTTCAGAAAACGTTTGGCGGCAGTCTGACCGATGTGGAACAGATCCGCCGCGCCAGCCAGTACATGCAGTACGAAGGGCTGAAGTACGCCATGGAGTGCAACAGACGCAGGGCATTCCACTGCAGCGGAATGTTTCCATGGCAGTTTAATGAACCCTACCCGAATCTGTTCTGTACCTCGGCGCTCGACTACTATGGCAATCCCAAACCGGTTTACTATGGGGTGCGCAGGACTTATGCGCCGTGGGTGGTGAATGCCGCCTTTGACAGTGCCTCCTTCGCGGGAAAGAGGGAGCTGAGGACAGTCCTCTTTGCGGCTGGAAACCTGCCGGAGAAAGCCTGCGGCTATACCAGCCCAGGGAGGAGAGGCTGGTCCGGGCAAAGGGCGGTCTGGAACAGGCGCAGGCAGAAGCGTTGAATGGAGGGAGAGCAGATGAAAGTAGTTGCGGGAATTGATATCGGAGGAACAAAATGTGCGGTTTCTTTTGCACATATGAGGGACAGGGAGATCGAATTTCTGGATAAGGTCAGAATGGAGACTGACAGGGAGTGCTTTGACAATGCCATGCAGAGATTCATCTGCATCATTGCGGATAAGCTGAGGGAGCATCCCGAGTGGAGGCTGATGGCGGTCGGCATCTCCTGCGGCGGGCCGCTGGACGCGGAAAAAGGCCTGATCATGGCGCCGCCAAACCTTCCCAAATGGGATCATGTGGACGTGTTCACCCCGCTGAAAAAAACCTTTGGCGTGCCGGTCATGATCCAGAATGATGCGGATGCCTGTGCCCTGGCAGAGTGGTCCATGGGAGCGGGCAGGGGCAGCAGGAACATGATCTTCCTGACATTCGGAACCGGCATGGGGGCGGGGCTGATCCTGAACAACGAGCTCTACAGCGGGACCTGCGGGCTGGCAGGAGAGGTGGGACATATCCGCATGGAGGAGGACGGTCCTTACGGGTATGGAAAGAACGGATCCTTCGAGGGCTTTTGCAGCGGCGGCGGGATCGCCAGCCTTGGCAGGATGAAGGCTCTGGAGGCGATCCGGGCAGGAAATCCGCCCCTGTTCTGTCAGAGTGAGGACCAGCTGGACACGATATCAGGCAAAACGATCGCGGATGCGCTCCATGCGAGCGATCCGCTGGCGGCAGAGATTTATGACATTGTAGGCAGTTACCTGGGAAGGGGGATTTCCGTTCTGATCGATATCTTAAACCCCCAGGTCATCGTGATCGGCAGCATTTACGGCAGACAGAAGGAAGTGCTGGACAAGGAGATGTACCGGGTCCTGGAGCGGGAGGCGCTGGCAGCATCCAGAAAGGCATGCAGGATCGTTCCTGCCAGCCTGGGTGAGATGATCGGCGACTACGCGGCGATATCGGTGGGGATCAAGGCTTATCACGATCTGTATGAGAAGGGCAGCTTTCAGTTTTATGACATGGTGGAGGCAAGAACAGCGGAGGTATGCGCAGGATGAAACTTTTACATAATATTTACCAGGTGGGCGGGCCTGGCCTGACACATTTTTTTGACGCCACGGTTTATCTGTTAAAAGGGACACAGGGGTGGTTTCTGATCGACTGCGGAACGCCGGAGGGCTATGGGCAGATCAAGGCGAATATCCGGAAGGCGGGAGCCGACCCGGCAGACATCCGATGGATCCTGGGGACGCATGGGCACTATGATCATGTGGGAGCAGCGCACCTCTGGAAGGAGGAATTTGGATGCAGGCTGTTTTTACACGAAAAGGATGTCGGACAGGTGGAGACAGGCGATTCTGTGAAAACTTCGGCGGCGATCCTGTATGGCACAGAATCCACGCCCTGTAAAGTGGATGGAAAGATTGAGGAGGGGGATCTGTGGCAGGGGGAGGATCTGATCGTGGAAGCGATCTATACGCCCGGCCATACAATGGGGTCTGTCAGCTTTGACGTGATGACAGGAGGGTATCACCTTCTCGTTGCAGGGGACGCAGTCTGGGGCGGCTTCAGTGAGAAGATCGGCTCCGATGAGGCGGCATGGATCGATACCCTGGACAAGATCACCGCAAGACACTTTGATTTTTATACCTTTGGCCATGTGAACGCGCAGCTGATCGCGGACGCGGACCAGCGGTTAAAGGAGGCAAAGATGGCTTTTGCCAATTACTATAACCCGTGGTTCAAGACTTTTTATGAGGAGTACCATTATTAGATGAAGGGATCAAAAACGAAGGGGATCACGATCCTGGCGCGGACCCGGTACGTATTCTATGGCGGCGGCATGGCGTCCCTGCGGGAAGGGTGCAGGCTGGCACAAGACAATGGCCGGGTATTGATCGCGTCGCCTGGTTCCTGCCTGCTTCCGGAGCTCTGCGATACTTTTTCCTGGCAGGCGGATGCGGAGACGGCAGCGCTTTTTCCGGAGGAAGTCAGAGACGGCGGCCTGTTACAGCCGGACCGGGCCAAGAGATATCTCGAGGAGCTTTGTCAGGAGCTTGGGATCGGGCTGCTGACCGTGACGGCCTGCGCAGAAGAAATACCAGGAAAGAGGTTCGGCCCTGTGCCGGCGGCAGTGCTGCTCGATCACCTGCAGGAAAAGGCAATGCAGGCTTATGGGCAGAGAAAGCGTGAGGATCCGTCTCTGGTGCTGGGGCGTTTTGCGCCCTTGATGAAGCCCTCAGGGGACAGGAGGATCACACTGACGGAGTGGACAGAGGAAGTCAGGAGACCTGTGAGGCAAAAGCGCTGTGATGTGCTGGTCGCAGGCGGCGGGACGGCAGGCGCGCTGGCGGCGCTGCACGCTGCCAGGGGAGGCGCAGAGACAGTGCTTATCGAACAGCAGTATGCCCTTGGCGGGACATCCACGGTGGGCGGTGTCAGCACCTACTGGTTCGGGAACCGGTACCGGGCGGTGAGGGAGATCGACCGGGAGACTGACAGATACATGGAACAGCTGGGGCTTCCCAGAAAGCCAGGGATCTGGAGCGATTCCGACGACTTTCATCCGGGTGTGCGGGCATGGGTGCTGCAGCGGCTGTGCCTGGAGGCCGGGGTGCAGATCTTTTACGGGCAGCTCTGCTATGGGGCTGTCTGCGGCGAGGAGGCTGAGGGCAGGCGGATTCGCGGCGCGCTGACAGCGGGGGATGGCGGCATCATCCGGTTTGACGCAGAAGTTTTCCTGGATGCCACGGGAGACGGCGACCTGGCGGTCTATGCCGGAGCAGATGCTGTCTGCGGTTCCGCGAGGGACAGTTTTACGTACTGGGCTTCCCTGGCGCAGTATACAGGGGTGAATACCTACCAGAATAACTTCTCCACCATGGCGGCGGCAGAAGATCCCGCGGATATGACCCGGTTTATCATCCAGGCGCGCAGGCGGGGGAAAGGAACCTTCGACCATGGCAGATATGTGAGCATGCGGGAGAGCCGGCACATCCGCACGAAGAGGGTGCTCGATCTGAGGGACCTGATGTGTTTTCAGACGTATCCGGATGCGCTCTACACCTGCTACTCCAACTATGACCCCAAGGGAAAGCTGGATGCAGACTGTATCTACTGCGGTATCCTGCCGCCCCAGGTGCAGATCCAGATCCCGCTGTCCGCCCTGCTTGCCTGTGACGGAAAAAACCGCCAGATCAGAGGTCTGTATGTGCTGGGGAAGGCGGTCGGGGCGACGCACAACGTGTTTCCCAGCATCCGGATGCAGCCGGATCTGATGCATCAGGGCGCCGTGATGGGCGGGCTTGTGGCAGCCAGCCTGTCAATGGGGCTACTGCCGGAACAGCTCCCGGATGCACAGCGCCATGCGCTGCTGCTGCAGCTGTCCGACGATCCGCTGACCCTGCCCGCAGGCAGGACAGACGTGACTGCGGCGGTGAACGGTCTCCGGGCAGATTCCAGGACCCACTGGGTGGACATGCCCTTCACGGACACCGTACAGGTACAGGCGGACAGTCTGGTGATACTCCTGGCGGATGCACAGGAAGCGGTGCCAGCCTTAAAACACAGGCTGGCACAGGAGCGGGATGAGGCGCTCAGACAGCTTCTGATCGGCTTTTGCATCTGGCATGGCTGCAGGGATGATGTACCTGAGTATGCGGACAGGATCCAGAGGCAGCTGACAGGGGATGTCCTTCCCAGACGGACATCCTCCACCATGTGCGCACAGCTCCTGCCGGATCACGGCGTCATGCCGGAGCTGGTGTACCAGCTGAACCTGCTGGGACTTTCCGGCGCGGCTGAGGCGCTCCCGGCATTCAGGCGGGTGCTGCAGGAGTGGGGCGCAGGTGTGCGGACATGGAAGATCTGGTAGGGAGGCAGAAAATCCCGGTATGCAGACTTTTTTCTGACACTGGATAAGATCTGGCCGGGCGGCGAGCCGGTGAAGGCAGACCTGGACAAGGTGGCACTGCGCCGCGAGGTTCCCTACTCCGAATTTACGATCGAGGAGACCGGTGAAAAGGAGCGGGTGTGGACGACTTTCGGCGCGTCCGACCCCTCCGAGCAGATCGACCTGGACGTACATTCTCCCGCAGTGCAGGAGATGTTTCGAAAGATCCTGACCCTGTTTGCCGGAAACGGTGTCAGGATGGTTCGTCTGGATGCCGTCGGCTATGTGCTGAAGAAGCCCGGGACCAGCTGCTTTTGCCTGGAGCCGGAGATGTATGACTATATCAGCGAAGTGAAGCAGATCACCGATGCCCTGCAGATCGACATTCTGCCGGAGGTGCACGCCGACATCGGGATCCAGTACCGCCTGGCGCGACGGGGCGTGTGGATCTATGATTTTATCATGCCGTACATGGTGCTGCATACCCTGATGTTCAGGAGGCACGACAAGCTCTACAGATACCTGGCGGACCGCCCCGAAAACCAGTTTGTCACGCTGGACTGCCATGACGGGATCCCGGTCAAGCCCGACCTGGATGGTATGATCGACGAGGAGGATGCGCTGGTGGTGGTGAACAAATGCCTGGAAAGAGGCGCGCGCGTGACCCGCGTCCTGTCAGAAAGCCACAAGGGCAGGCACGGTTTTGACGTACACCAGATCGTCTGTACCTACTATGAAGCGCTGGGCTGTGATGATGACGCATACCTGGCGGCGAGGGCGGTCCAGTTCTTTGTGCCGGGCATACCCCAGGTTTACTATGTAGGTATGCTGGCAGGCAGAAACGACACAAAGAGAGCGGACCAGACTGGTGACAACAGAGAGATGAACCGCCACAACTACACGCTGGAGGAGGTGGACGCCGCGGTGGGGACAGCAGTGGTCCAGAGACTGATGGCACTGGTGAGATTCCGCAACCGCCATCCCGCGTTTGACGGCACCTTTGAGACCGTTGCATGCCCCGCAGACCAGATATGCCTGAGATGGACGCTGGGTGAGGACTCCTGCACCCTGCATGTGGATCTTGGCGTCTTCAGGACGTATATCGTATCGGTGACAGGCGGTGTGGAGGAGCGGATCGAGGTCTGAGCCTGATCTTGAAAGAATTTCGCGGAGCACGACCCTGAGGATAAAGATATTCCTTGATTTGTACGATATAATTTATGACACATATCAATATGCCGCTTTTGGAATGCACGGATGCAGATCATATTTTCAAAAGCCGGCACGAACTGTTTTGTCTGAATCAGGGAGGATGATGGCATGAGTATGATGTTAGGGATCAGTATCTCCAACAAAAAGCGAATGGAAATCAGGGATCGGAGCGGAAAGGTGACAGGCTCCATCACGGTCACGCGGGGGAAGGCGTCCCAGGTGGTTGTGAAGAAGCGTCTGCCATACAGTTTTAAAGAGATATCGACAAGGCTGTTAAAGACGAAAAAATCTGGCAATGCGCACCAGGTATTGATCAGCGCGCGGCAGAAAGCAGTGTCGCTGCGCCTGATGTACAAGGGCGGCGTGTACGATGACGACGAGGTGTTTGCCGCGCTGATGCATGCGCAGGCGATCGTGCGGGTGGCGAAAAAGCGCGAGAAGCACCTGCAGGAGGAGGAGCGCGCCGAGAGGAAGATCGACAGGGAAGGGGCGGACAGCACGTTCTGCGAGGCGGATATCGAAGAAAAGACCGAGGAAGCTTCTTCCAGACAGATCCATAAGGAAGAGCGGGAACAGACGAAGGCAAAGATGGATATGCAGCGGATGCAGCGGATGATGGAGCAGTACGAGCGCATGATGCAGGAGGCGATGAGGGAACTCGAGCAGCTGGAGCATATGGATGCGCTCTCTGAGGAGATGGGGCTCGACGGGGAGATCAGCATGGATCCGGCGGATCTGGAGCTGATGAAGAAAAAACACCGCGCAGACGAGATGCGGGCGATCGTTGAGGCGGACATGAAGTATCTCAAATTCATGTTTGACAAGCTCGAAAAGGAGAGGCAGAGCAACAATAACAGCATCACAGGTTTCAGCAGTGTCAGCTATGACAACGGCAGCAGCGGAAACAGCGTGTCGCTCGAGCTGGACGGCATCGATATCCCGGTGGAGGCGGCGCCGGATGCGATGACGATCATCGAGGGCGGTGCGGTCGATGTGGAGGCATGATCGGGATCCCGTTATACAATTTTACCAATAATAGATCCAATATTATAAATTTTCTAGTAAATTTTCAGATGTTATGTTAGAATAGAAATAACAATAGAGATAACAAATCGAAAAGGAGCTGGTGATATGTATAAGATCATTACAATGGAGCGTGAGTTTGCAAGCGGCGGCAATGAGATCGGCAGACGGGTGGCAAAGAAGCTCGGCATAGAGCTGTATGACAGGAATATTCTCGTGGAGGCGGCAAAGAGGCTGGGCATTCCGCCCATTTATATCGGAGATTTGGAGGAAACTGCACCGGGAAGTATTATCTTTAATCTGTCCAAGACAGCGATCGGCGGCAGTAAGAAGGAGAATTCCAACCTGCCCATGTCGGAAAAGCTGTTTCTGGAGGAGAAGAAGATCATCGAGGAGATCGTCGAGAAGCATGACTGTGTGATCGTCGGCAGATGCGCTTCCTTCATATTATATGACAGGGAGGACTGTCTGAAAGTGTTTGTCCACGCGGACAAGGACTACCGCATCAACCGCACGATCCAGACAGAGAAAGTCGCACCGTCGGAGGCCGATGACTTCCTGCGCAAGTCCGACAAGAGAAGGAGCAATTTCTACAACACGCACACTGGCTGGAAGTGGGGGGACATGTCCAAGTTCGACCTGTGCCTCAATAGCAAGAGCCTTGGCCTGGACGCATGTGTGGATATCCTCGCCGGCATGATGCAGAAGTGATGCAGGCGATGACGGACATACAGAATATGGAAGCAGTATGAAAAGGAGTGTATCGCATAAACGTGCATACACTCCTTTTATGCACACGGGCACCCAGAGGAAGATTGTCAGCATGCGCTGACGGGTGCCCGGCGCGAGAGTAGGGGAAGAGGACTCTTCCCTACTCGATTGGTGCGCCCAGAGGAAGATTGTCAGCATACGCTGACGGGTGTCCGGCGCGCGAGTAAGGGAAGAGGGTTCTTCCCTATTCGATTGCACGCGGCGGGGGTCTGCCACATAGAATAAAGGATATAGAATATTGATCGGAGGCTTATGTCATTATGGCAGATATCACCCCGGGAATGATCTTCACAGATACATTGAGAAATAAAAAGCCGGACGCGCTGGCGTGGATCCGCGGGAATGCGCAGAACCCGCAGCTGAGCGGCGTAGTCCGGTTTTATACGACACCGTATTCCGGTGTGCTGGTCGAGGCGGAGATCTTTGGACTGCCCAACATCGCGGCACAGTTCTCATCGGATTTCTACGCGATGCACATTCATGAAAAAGGGGACTGCACGATGCCCTTTGACCAGACAGGGGATCACTACAATCCCACGAATGAGCCGCATCCCGACCACGCGGGCGACATGATACCGCTCATGGGCAATCAGGGATATGCATGGCTTGCGTTTTACGACAAGCGGTTTTCGATACCGGAGATCCTTGGCAGGAGCGTCATCATCCATGCGATGCCCGATGATTTCAGGACCCAGCCCTCGGGAGATGCGGGGGAGAAGATCGGCTGCGGCGTGATCCGATAAAATGGAGTGTGTGTTCGTACAGGACTTGTCAGTAAATGCCAGGTCCTGTGTGAACAGTAACCTGTAAGTACAGTAATATGTTTGGAAGTTTCGATTTCTGTTTACAATTATGTCAGTTTTTGTTAAAATAAATTTAAAAAAGAATATTGATTTGAGATTTGGGAGAATGGAAGTGTATTATCATGGGACGGATAATAATAGTGCATACAATATATTGACAAAAGGTTTTATGAAACCAAGTATAGGTGATAATCATTGGCTTGGCGACGGTTACTATTTCTATAGAAATGAAGAATATGCTTTTAGATGGATTTTGATGAAATATACGAATAATTTTAAAAACCAGTACGCCGCTGATTATGGAAATATATTTGGTGAGTACACAATATTAGCTGCTCAAATGAAAGAAAATATACGTGTGTTCTCAATGCAGGATATAAAGAATAGGTTATATTTTATAAAAGTCAAGAATAAACTTAAAGAAGTGGCAGAATATTCCGATAGCTTTAGAAAGCAGGTAAAAAGTAAAGGGATTGTAGATGGCGTTGTTTTTAATGTAATGTTTGAAGATATGGGGTTGGATAAGGATTATGATGCCATAGAAGCTGATTTTACAATTACATTTGTTCAGGAGGATTCAAGATTGGATTATTTGCCCGAAGATCAATTGTGTGTCCGCAGGTTGGACGTAATAGATACAATACAAAAATTTAATGGTGAAGAAGTGCCTGATAATTATAAAATATTTATCAACGAATATAATCAATCGAAAGCCATATTGAATCAGAAGAATAGAGAGAGTAAAGTTAATAAAGCGAGGATGTATAAAAAACATTTTAGAGCAGATAATAAGTATGGGTTAGGAGGTAAATCAAATGACAGATTTGAACGTCAGGTTTGATGAATTCGTAGAAAAACTGAATCATATGAGTGTGACAGAGTTTGACAATATGCTTATTCGTTGTGGGATTGAACGAATTAAACCTTCTGTGGATTCAAATTATGTTTGCTGCCTTAAAAAAACTTTTTCGGAGACAGACAAGGAATATATTGTCGGATCAGTATTTAAAGCGGATGTATGTGATATGTATAATAATTTTGAGTTGGACAGTATTGGACAAGGAGTAGCTTAAGTATGGCAAATAATAGTGTAAGTAGCTTGAAATTTGTTAATTATGTAGTAGATCGTGTTGAATTTTATAATAATCCAGAATTTGAGGCCGATGAAGTGTCGATAAAGTTTGATATAAGGCCAGAGTACATAGAAGAAGATGGCGATTTAATGTTGATTTTGGATGTGGATGTGTTTAAGAATGCTGTCGCTAATAATTATCCGTTTGAGCTGTTTGTTAAGATGATAGGGTATTTTAAGCTGGAAGGTGATGGCGATATTAACCGGTATAGAAATAATGCGTTGGCGATAATGTATCCGTATATAAGATCCCTGGTTACGGGATATACAGCAAATTCGAATGTTACTCCTCTTATACTTCCGGTGATAAATGTAAATGCAATGTTTAATAAAGATAAAAAGTAGCAAAGGTGAGGACATTTTCCTTGCTTTTGTTATTTTTATGTATAGTGCTCTATCCGGTCAGTAATCGCACTGCCAGTGCCGAATATTTTGTCAGTCTGCAAGGCGGAGGAAGGAGGCGATGCGGTGGCATCGTTGACTGACGACAACGCAGCAGATGGCAAAATAGGCGGTGCTGAAAGTGTTATTACTGGCCGGATGGAGCAATAGCCCTATGTAGAGGAAATATGGCGCATGGGGTGCGCGGCGGGTAGGGAAGAAGACTTTTCACTGCTCGATGAATGGATGGTTTTAAGATACGGAAGATGTTTTTGGGCGATGGCGGGGGAGGAAGTGCGATGAGAGAAGAACAGAAGACATATATCAGAGGATTGTATCAGGAGATCAAAAAGGCGGAGGAGCAGATGCGGGACAGGCCGATGCCCGCGCTCACGAAGGAAGATTTCTTCCTGTTTCATGAGACGGGAAACCGGCTTGTGTATGAGAATGCCTATTTCGGGCGGAGGAAGTACCTGACAGTCTACGCCATACTGGCGCTGTGGAGCGGGGAGCTGTCGCGATCGGGGATCATCGACGAAGAGGCCGGGGATCGGACAGGGGATCTGTATATAAGACGTCTGGAAGAGATCCTGGTCAGCATCTGCCGCGAGGAGCGGTTCTGGGCGCTGCCCGCGCATGTGGATTTTGACCGGATCGACCTGCCGGAGACAGTTCACACGGTTGACCTGTTTGCGGCAGAGACCGCGCAGGCGCTGTCGGAGATCGCGCTGCGGCTGTATGACAGGCTTTCGCGTGAGACGGTGGCCTGCGTGGCGCGGGAAGTGATCCGGCGGGTGCTGCAGCCGTTTGCGGCGTCAGCGTTTCCGTACAGCTGGTGGGAGACTGACCGCTGCAACTGGTCTGCGGTATGCGCAGGTTCGATCGGCATGGCGGCGGTCTCGATCGAAGCGCTGAACTGCAGGATCATGGAAGCGTACACGCCGGATCAGCAGGAAAAGGATGCGCCGCTCCCGCCGGATATCCTGCTGTACCGCGACCAGTACAGACTGCTGCCGCAGAACTGGAAAGCGGACTGCCTGAGGCGTGTCGGAGATGCGCTGCAGTGTTACCTGGACGGTATGGAGGCGGACGGCGCCTGCACGGAGGGACTGGGATACTATAATTACGGCATGTCCTTCTACGCGGCGTTTGCAGAGGCGTGCGAGGCGGGCGGCAGAGATGCGCCGGGACGGCTGATGTATCGCGACAAGTGTGATCAGATCGCGCTCTTCCAGCAGAAATGCTATTTTATGGATCGCCATGGGGGCGGAGTCAGTATCAGCTTTTCTGACGGCAGCAGCCATGAGTCCTTTCTGCCGGGACTGACGGCGTATCTGAAGCGCTGTTATCCGCAGGTGGAGACACCCGGTTATGCGCTCGCGCGCCCGTTTGACGAGGATGCATGCTACCGCTATCTCACGAACGAGCGCAACATCAGCTGGCTCATCCGATACGGCGACAGCGGATCAGGCATGCGTGCGGAGGCGGATCCTGCAGATGAAAAACTGACACATGCTCAGAACAATAGTTCTGACAAAAGCCGGACACCAGGCGGGAACACGGTGTATCTGCTTCCGGCGGCGCAGTGGCTCATCTGTCAGGACGGCGACGGAAACGGGTTTGCCGCAAAGGGCGGCAATAATGACGAGAACCACAATCACAACGATATCGGACATTTTCTGTGCGTCTTTCACGGGGAGATGCTCCTCACGGATCTGGGCGCAGGCGAGTACACGAAGGATTATTTTAGCGATAAGCGGTATGAGATCCTGTGCAACCGTTCCATGGGGCATTCTGTCCCGATGATCAACGGGGAGGAGCAGTGCGCAGGAGCAGGATACAGGGCGGACCGATTTGCGTGGGACGAGGAGACCTGCACGCTGACGATATCCTTTGCAGGAGCCTATCCGGAAGGCAGCATAAAGAAGCTGGTGCGCCATATCAGGATGTGCGGGAAGCAGATCTGGCTGCAGGATCTTTTTATCCCCAGTGAAAATACCGGATCGATCACGGAAAATATCGTCACGGAGTATGAGCCGGTGATACAGGATGGAATGATATGGATCAGAGGGAAGCGCGGACAGTGCAGCATCCGGGTAGAAAACTGCAGGGATCACAGGATCAGGATCATCCCCTGTGCCCACAGCGACCATGCGGGGAACCACCGGACGGTATACCGCATCGCCTGGGAAGTCCGGCCTGGGCAGGAGGACAGCGCGGACTGTACGATGTGGATAACTTTCCATGATAATGAGTTTTTTGGATAATATCCACATGTTTATGCACAATATCCACAAAAACAGAGGGGAAGAATCCTTTGTAAATATCTAAAAATGTATAAAAAATGAAAAAATTGTAAATTTCTTAAAGAAAAAAACAGGGGCGCAATGGTCAATTTTACATCAAAAAATAGTGATCAGGCTATTGTTTTATGTCAGTAAAAGCGATATCATAGAGAGTGATAGAACATCGTTCATGAAATAAAATAAAACGGAGGTAAACAGTATGGCAATTTTAGTTACGGGCGGTGCCGGATTTATCGGCAGCCACACAGTTGTAGAACTTCAGAATGCAGGTTATGATGTAGTCGTGGTGGATAACCTGTCCAACGCGAGTGTCAAATCTCTGCAGCGTGTGGAGAAGATCACGGGGAAACCGGTCACGTTCTACAAAGCGGACATTCTTGACAGGGACGCGATGGAGAATATATTCGAGAACGAAGAGATCGATTCCTGCATTCACTTTGCGGGTCTGAAAGCGGTGGGCGAGTCCGTTCAAAAGCCATGGGAATATTACAACAATAATATAGCGGGCACGCTGACACTCGTGGATGTGATGAGAAAGCATGGCTGCAAGAACATCATCTTCTCATCCTCTGCTACGGTATACGGCGATCCTGCATTCATTCCGATCACGGAGGAGTGCCCGAAGGGACAGTGTACCAACCCGTACGGCTGGACGAAATCCATGCTGGAGCAGATCTTATCAGATATGCAGAAGGCTGATCCGGAGTGGAACGTGATCCTCCTTCGTTACTTTAACCCGATCGGGGCGCATCAGAGCGGTACGATGGGCGAGAACCCCAATGGTATTCCCAACAATCTGATGCCGTACATCACGCAGGTGGCGGTGGGCAAGCTCGAGAAGCTCGGCGTATTTGGCAATGATTACGACACACACGATGGGACCGGCGTCAGGGACTATATCCATGTAGTTGATCTCGCTGTCGGACATGTGAAGGCGCTGAAGAAGATCGAGGAGAAGGCAGGACTCTGCATCTACAATCTCGGCACAGGCGTGGGCTACAGCGTGCTCGACATCGTCAAGAATTTTGAGGAAGCGACAGGCGTGAAGATCCCGTATGAGATCAAACCGCGGCGGGCAGGAGACATCGCAACCTGCTATGCAGATGCCGCAAAGGCAAGGGACGAGCTTGGCTGGACAGCGCAGTACGGTATTAAGGAGATGTGCGCGGACAGCTGGAGATGGCAGTCCAACAATCCGAACGGGTATGATGAATAAATAAAATACAGAAAATACCGCAGATTGGTCTGCGGTATTTTCTGTATTTCAGAATTCTATACTGTCGGTATCTCACCATTTTTGTAGCGGTTGATATAGCTGTGGATCCGGTCGTTTGGATTCAGCAGGTCGCTGATGGAAGAATCGTGATTCAGCGTGTCAATGATGTATGCGATATATTTACTCATATCACAGCTGATATACCATTCCTTCTCGAGCAGCTCCGGTTTCTGGTAGATCAGGTTCGTGGTGAGCACCCTGCTGATCAGCCCCTGCTCGTATGCCTCCTCAAACTTGTCGAGACCGGCAGTGAACAGGCCGAACGTGGACGCGGCAAAGATCCTGTTTGCCTTTCTCTGCTTCAGGTTGGTTGCTACTTCGATCATGCTCTCGCCGGAGGAGATCATGTCGTCGAGGATGATGACGTCCTTTCCCTCCACGCTGCTTCCGAGAAATTCGTGCGCCACGATCGGGTTGCGCCCGTTCACGACTCGCGTGTAGTCGCGGCGTTTGTAGAACATGCCCATGTCGAGCCCCATCACATTTGCCATGTAGATGGCGCGCCCCATGCCGCCCTCGTCGGGGCTGATGATCATCATGTGGTCCGCGTCGATGGTCAGGTCAGGGACATGGTTTAAGAGTCCTTTGATGAACTGGTAGGTGGGCGATACGGTCTCGAACCCGTTCAGGGGGATCGCGTTCTGCACGCGCGGGTCATGTGCGTCAAAAGTGATGATATTGTCGACGCCCATCCTGACCATCTCCTGAAGTGCGAGCGCACAGTCGAGGGATTCCCGTGAATTTCTCTTGTGCTGGCGGCTCTCATATAAATAGGGCATGATCACGGTGATGCGCCGTGACTTGCCGCCGATCGCAGCGATGATGCGCTTCAGATCCTGATAATGGTCGTCGGGCGACATATGGTTTTCCTGCCCGCAGAGGGAATAAGTCAGGCTGTAGTTCGTGACGTCGACCAGCAGATAAATGTCGTTGCCGCGCACCGACTCCAGGATCTCGCCTTTTGCCTCTCCGGTCCCGAAGCGCGGAACGCGGGTATTGATGATATAGGAGTCGCGCTGATATCCGGCAAATGCAAGAGAATCCTTGTGTTCACTCTCACGCTCTGCTCTCCATTTGACAAGGTACTTGTCAACCATGTCCCCGAGCTCCTTGCAGCCACTTAAAGGAATGATGCCTAATGAACCTACAGGTATTGAGTTGAGATTTCTTTTTTCCTCACGAACTGGCATTGAAAAACCCTCGCTTTCTATTGTTTTATGTACAGTGATGTAATGAATCCTGTTTTCATTTGTTTACAGCTGCTGTCTTTTTCAACATCCGGATGTCCCGGCCTGTCAGTTTGCAAATGTCATAATGGCTTGTGATGCGGGAAAAGATCCTGTCGGAATAGCGGTCCCGCAGTTCTCCAAGCGATAGATTAGTTGTGATTATGGTCGCTTTTTTGCGCAGGTGTCTGTTGTTCAGACAGGAAAAAAGCTGGGAGGAAACAAAAGAGTTTGTGAGTTCCGTCCCCAGATCATCGATGATCAGCAGGTCGCAGTCACAGATGTCATCGGAGATACCGGATGCCGCCTCCGCGCTCTCCCTGTCAAAAGTACTCCTGGACAGGATATCAAAAAGCTGGGAAGCGCTGAAGTAGATCACCAGGTTTCCCTGGTCGATCAGTTCCTTTGCGATACAGCAGGACAGAAAAGATTTACCCGTTCCTACTGTACCATAAAAAAACAGGTTTCGGTAGTCCTTATTGAAGCTTTTTACGAAATTTTGGCATATTTGTACAGCTTTTGCAAATTTTTCAAGATCCTCTCCCGCATAATAATCATACGAAAGTGAACCAAAATTTTCTGTCAGGAGCAGGTTCTGGATATGGGACTGCTCGTAGATCAGGTTGATCTCCTCCGCGCGGAAACAGCTGCACTTCTGGCTGCCGATGTAACCAGTGTCGCGGCATTTGCCGCAGGCATAGACCGGGGACAGGTAGTCGTCAGGGAAGCCGTATGTGCGCAGCAGGGCGCTCTTTTTTTCGGCGAGCTCCTTTAAGCGTTGTTTTAATTCCTGCAGTGCATTTTCGTTCCCGCCAAGGAGTTTCCTGCCCTGCTCGATGGAGATGGAGGCGACCTGACGGTCCAGAGCCTCATAATCCGGGATCTGCCGGTATACGGTTTCTGTATTGTGTTCCAGACGATGTCTGGCGGCGCGCTGCTTCTCCTCGTAGGAGCGCATGATCGCATCGTACTGGCTGTTTGTCAGTGCCATCGTTTGTACCTCGTTTGCTTTCGCGGTCTTTATTTAATTGCTCAGTATATTCTGCTCTAACGCATCAAAGTCGTAGGTATTTTGTGCGAAATTGTTAAATTTATTCCTGGCCGGGGCCGCGTCAGTTCTGTTATGTATCCTGCGCGGCTTGTCCGCATTCTGGGCGGTGCGCTTGTAGGCGGCGTCGGCCGCGGGAATGTCAGCCTTGTGATGGACGCCGGCCTGATACCATTTTGTGAGGATCCCGTCCGCGTAGGCGAAGCGGTGGCTGTCCGTTGTCATGACCGTCTTGTCGCAGGCCTCCTGGATCACATCCAGCAGAAAACCGTAGTCCTTTGTCCATTTGTTTATGTATTCAAGCTCCTTGGGAGCAGGATTGGCATTTTTGCCCAGTGATTTCATGATCGTGTAGACGACCTTGTCATATTTGCGCGATGCGCTCTGGGCGTCCGTCGGGGACGTGATCCCCTGCTCGTGCCACGCCAGGGCTACTTTTTCAATGTAGCGGAAATCCTTTTTGCCGCGTTCCACACAGTGCTGCACCAGATAGTCGATCAGGTCTGTCGAGAAGCCGAGCCGGTCGTACAGGAAGAGGATGGTTTCCATATCGCTGCGCGTCAGCGGTCTTGCGACGTACTGTTCCGTGACCATCAGCAGCTGCTCGATATCCTCATTGCTCTTGAAGCGCTTGAGCTCGTCGAGCGAGTAATCCGGTCTGACGATATCACTGCTGCCATATTTTCCATTTGCGGGCTGACTGCCGGCGGCGGCAGTACGATCCGCGGCCATCGGGGCTGTTACGGCCCTGGCAGTCATGCCCGTCTGCATGGAGGCCGGCCTTATAAAGGATAAGACCGGGGTGATACGGGGAGCCGTTCTGGGCGCCTCGTACGTGTTTTCGAGGGAAAGTACCCTGATCCCGGACAGGTTGTGAGCCGCGTCAAAGTCGAGTGCCAGAAGCTGTCTGGATTCCCAGTACGTCAGCGACCGGAGCACATCCTTTTCCGTATAATTGAACTTGTCCGCGATATCAGTTACGCTTGTTGGGAGATTCGCGTTCATCATGCGGATCAGAAAAAGATAGATCTTGAGCTGCGCGTCGTTGGCATCTGCCATATACTCGTCAATGAATAAATTGGAAATGCTTGTCTGGTCGTTTGTGACAGCCCGGTAAATATTGACACGATTCATAATAAACCTCCGTCCGGTAATGGATTCCTTAGGATCGATCCGGCGTGGGAGCCACCGGTATCTGTAAGGTAAGTGTATTGTAGCACACCTGCGGAAAAAAGCAAGCCCGCCACACCCTTCAACCCCTTGTGAATACTGGGTTCACGGGCAGTGTGGATAATGTGGATAATGTGGATATCCGCATGCGCCGGGGTTCCGATCCCTTGTCAGACCGCAAAGGTAACATGTGGATTTTAATCGGGAGGAATGTGGATGAAAACAAAAAATATCCACACCCTTTTATGACGATTTGGTCACAAAAAAATGTGGATAATGTGGATAACTACAGCCCAAGCAGGTTTTCACCGATTTTTACGACATCCCCGGCGCCCATAGTTATCAACAAATCGCCGTTGATACAATTTTTTAATAAAAAATTTTC